>Ga0209409_1000339_pt1 | contig 48994 bp, 44 predicted proteins | sample AD_JPNMR1_MetaG_FD_184424 | JGI IMG/M metagenome (GOLD analysis project Ga0209409, IMG submission 184424) | Active sludge microbial communities of municipal wastewater-treating anaerobic digesters from Japan - AD_JPNMR1_MetaG (SPAdes) (version 2) | ecosystem: Engineered > Bioreactor > Anaerobic... | reverse complement strand
TGTTTTAGAGTTAATAATAACATTTCTCGGACGAATAGGGGCTTTAGTTCAGGTCTGTCCCTGTTGATTGTGCAGGTAATATAATAGCTAGCCCCCTTTTTTAATATTCTATTTCTTCTCATAAAAATCCTCCTTGCTTCTAAAAAGTATTTCTATATATTAATCACAAAATTTTTGAGAAAATCCTTTACAATTTTTGAGAAAAAAATTCGTTTTTTTTGAAAAAAAATAAAGTAAGGGACAGAGTTATAAATCTTTTTAAATGGGGACAGACTTATAAATTTTTTATGATCAAAAGAGGGACAGACTTAACCTTATTATGGTTATATTTAATAACATATATTTAACAAATAGTAATATTTTTAAGTTAAATTGAAGGTATTAAGGGACAGACTTATAATTTTTTTATAGTTAAAATTAAAACAGGGGACAGACCTGAACTTTATCATGAAGAGAAACTAATTTTTATACAATCAATCCTAGACGAGTTACAAACTAAATTTTTTGTAGGATATTTATAATATCACTTTTTTACAACATCGTTTACTTCAAAAGTATAAACTACTGACTGACTTTCTTTCAAAAATTAAAGTAATAATAATCCTAAATTGTTTTATATGTTTATAAAAGATTATACCTCCAGATATCCCATCTAAAATTTTTCTTACAATTTCTTGTGCCTTGAAAAATTATATTTGATAATTTAAACTTTTCTCTTTTTATAAAGATTATCACAAAATAAAATTGTAATTTCAGTGCCATTATCTTTTTTTATTTTCATTTCACCATTTATCTGTTTTACAAGTAAATTGATTAACATAAAACCAAAAGTATTATCTGAATAAGGATCAATATTCTCAGGAATACCGATTCCATTATCTTTTATCATAAATAAAAATCTATTATCTTCTATTTTCTTTAATTTAATGGTCAAAGTTGGGTTTTCTATATTATTAAAAGCATGTTTAAATATATTTGAAATTAACTCATTTGTAATTAAAGCAATAGGCATGGCAATGTCAAGAGATATATTAACATCCTCAATATTTATCTCTCTTTTTAGATTATTCTTAAAATTGTAATTATGGATTGCTCTATCTATAAAAGAGATTAAATATTGTGATATATTTATTTCTGAGAAATTATCTGATTGATAAATATGCTCGTATGTCAATGCCATTGATCTTATTCTTTCTTTTATGTCATCCAATATCTCAATAACATTTTCTTTAAGGTATGACTTGTTTAATTCAATTAAAGAACTAATTACTTGAAGATTATTTTTTACTCTATGATGAACCTCTCTGAGTAATATATCTTTTTCGAGTAAGAGAGTTTCGAGTTTCTTGCTTTTTTCTATTTCCTCAGTAATATCTCTACCAATTGATTGATATTCAATAATATTGTTATTTTCATCAAACAATGCATGATCAACCCAGTTCATCCAGCGAATTGTCCCATCTTTTAGAATAACTCGATGATTATATGAGATAATCGGTTTATCAATAGAAAGGGAAGAGAATTGTTGTATTACATATTCTTTATCTTCATCCGGGATTAAAGGTGTAAAAAATCTTCCGATAAGTTCTTCTTTTTTCATTTCAAAATATTCACAATAGGTATTATTTACAAAAGTAAGTGTTTCATCTGGTAAAAACCTACAAACAAGTGCTGGAATATCATTAACAATTGCCTTATAGTATTTTTCATTTTCTTTTAACTTTTTTTCAATCTCTTTTTTCACAATAATCTTGTATACATAATCTATAAAGAATTCAATCTGTTTTGCATCATCCTCAGTATAATCGTTCTCTTTATTTGCTACTCCAATTATCCCAACTATATTATCATCTATAATAATAGGAGATGCTAAAAGCCTTGTTATTTCAATATGTCCTTTTGGATATTTTGGATTTTTAAGATCATTTATAATAATAGATTTTTTATATTTAATAGCATCAGCCCATCTTCCTGTCTCCTCTAATTTTATTTCTCTTTGGATATTTTGAATCTTGCACTCCTTTAAGGTGTTTTTTGACCATCTATTTATTTTGATTTCCTGGTTATTACTATCATAATCGTAAATATATCCAAATTTACTATTGGTGATATTTATTGCCTGTTCAAGTGTAAAATCCAGAATTTTTTCTATTTCTTCTTTTTCTAATTTAAAAATATCTAATATATTTTCAAGTTTTATCTCATTTTCAAGTAAAATATTATATCTTTCTTTTTTATTTTGAATAATATCATAATTTTTCAATTCTGAGTTAATAATTTCATTAATTTTTTCTAAATTTTCTTTTAATAGATAATTACTTGCCCCTTTTTTTAATAATTGAACAGCCTTTTCATCGCCTAAGGGGTCTGATAAGACAATAAAGGGGATATCTGTATTCTTGCTTCTTGCAATATCAAGAGATTCAAGATCATTAAAACATTGATTGTTATAGTCCAATATTATAATGTCTATTTGATTAAGAAAATCCTTATATCTTTCTCTGTTTTTATCTATTAAAAGTAAGATATGAGGATTAAATTCTTCTTTTAATTTATCTTCTATCTTTTTTTTAAAGTCTTCAGAATTTGTTATTAATAAAACATTAAGAATATTTTTCATTTTAATCCTTTGAATAAAGACTATATTATTATTATAATACATAGTTATGATTTATTCAAATATTTTTAAATTAATATTTAAATTAAAGATGAGATTTTATTCTTTAGTTAAAATTTTTTAAATTTTTTAAAAAAGTTGTAAAGGATTTTCTTAAAAATTTTGTGATTAATATATAGAAAATAATTTCTATTATTGGAGGTAAAAAATGCTGCAATTTGATTTTGTTATAAATGATTCTTTATTTAGTAAAATTAAAATCTTAAAAGAAAAAAACAATAAAGGATTGTCAGAGATAATAAGAGAGGTAATAAATACAATGCTACCTTTTTTAAAGAAAAAGCATCTAACAGAGGAAAGAAGAAAGAGAGACTATCCTTGTGTAAATGCTACAAAAAGGGTAAGAGCGTTTCTGGAAGAGAGGGTTTATAATGAATTAAAACAGATACACGATACTTTAAATACTTTTAGTATCGCTGTATTGGTAAGAGAAATATTGGAATTATATTTTGATCTTGTGGAAAAGTATGGTGTGGAGGGGTTTGAAAAGAGGCTTGAGAAGGTAAAAAACAAAATAGAGGATATGAGATCAAGGAAGGTAAAATGGTATAAGGATAAGGATGAGAGGATTCATCCAGATATCCCCTTTTATATAGACCAGGAGGTATATTATTACCTTGTCTTTGGCACAGATTTTTGCCTAAAACAGATTCAATTTTTATAAAGACTGGCATTTTTTAAAAATTTTATCTATTCTACTACTCTCAATTTAGGCCAATCTTATCATAAGTCTGTCTAAATAAGAATATCTATTTTTTATGAATTATTTTTCTATTCTTTTGTTTATTTTTTAGTCAAAAATTTTATTTTTTCGGATTTTAATAAATATAAAAAATAAACATAAAGATTATTTTTTTGAAAATTAGTGTATATTTTTTACTCATTTGTATATTTTTTATTAATTATAATATAAAATTTATTTTGCTTTTTGTTATTATATATTATTATTTTTTATATATTTTTATTTTTATAGATTATTTTTATTTATATATATAATATAAATAAATATTTTCTTTTATTTTTGTTTTATTTTAACTATATATAAAATTTGGCACACTTATTGCTTAATAATTTTTAGAAAAAAACTAATAAAATTAAGGAGGTGATTGTATGAGTAGAGATTTAGTAAAACATGATTTCTTTAATGATGCTATTTCATCCTTTTTTGATGAGGGATGGAAAGGATTTAAGTGGTTGTCCAGATTCTCAAAAGAGTTTGATAAGATCCTGAACGGTAGATGCGATTTTGAGGAAAAGGATGATAGTTATCTTATTGAACTGGAAGTTCCTGGCGTCAAAAAGGATGAGATAGAGATTACTTTAAAGAATGAAGTCTTAACAATCAATTGGAGTAGAAAGAGTGAAAAGAAAAAGGGTCTCGGAAGCAAAGGGGTTTATGAAAGAAGTGAAGGATCTTTCTCAAGATCTTTTAGTGTGGAAGGTGCTGATGAAAAAGGAATTTCAGCAGAATTAAAAGATGGTGTATTAAAGATTGTTGTCCCAAAAGTAGAAGGGGCAAAAGCTAAAAAAATAGAAATTAAATAATAAGGAGGTGTGTTATGTTAGAGACTATTTTTGATGATTTTTACAGATTAAACAGAGAGTTTAACAGACTATTTGGAGTAAGACATCAAAGAAGAGATTATTGGCCAGAGACCAATATTTATGAGAATCAGAATGAGTATATGATTGTTTCAAAACTACCGGGAGTTAAAAAAGAGGATTTAAGTTTAAGTGTAAAGGATAATGCAATTAAGATCAGTGGTAAAAGAGAGTCAGAAAAGGAGAATAAGATAAACTATCATCTTAAAGAGAGAAGAGAAGGGGAGTTTGAGAGAAATTTTCTCTTACATGAAAAGATTGAGGCAGATAAGATTGAAGCAGAGTTAAAGAATGGTATATTGTTAGTTAAGATTCCAAAGTCTCCAGAGACAAAACCAAAAACTATTGAAATTAAATAAAAGGAGGTGGCTTATGAATATTACAAAAAAAGAGGATAATAAAAATATTGAGTCCACAAGAGGATATTTATATTATGTTCCAGCAACAGACATATATGAGAATGATAATGAATATAAGATGATATTCGATCTACCGGGGATTGAAAAAGAGGATATAAATATCAAGATAGAAAAGGATATTCTTACTCTTACTGCAGAGAATAAAAAGGAACCAGCAGAAGGATACGAGGTATTGAGAGAAGAGATGGAGTTTTGTGGCTATCAGAGATCCTTTAATCTTAATGGAATAGTTGATACTGAAAAGATAGTTGCTGATTATACAAATGGAACTTTGATAGTAACTCTACCAAAGAAAGAGGAGCAAAAGACAAAAGAGATAAAGATCAATATTGCCTAAAATTAAAGGATCTTGTAAGGGGCTTTAAAAGCCCCTTTTTTTATTTAATTTTAATCTCTTTTTCGGAAGAAGATTTCTCATTTCGTTTTGTTTTAAAAAGATAACTACATACTATACCTGCAATAGCACCAAAAAGATGTGCTTCCCATGATATGTGTGATTGTTGAGGGAATATCCCATATATTAATCCACCATAAAGAAATATAACAATTATTGATACTATTATTGTCTTTATATTCTTTCTTAAGAATCCAGAAACCACAAGAAAACTAAAAAGCCCATAGATTAAGCCGCTTGCCCCTATATGATAACTCTTTCTTCCAAAGATCCATACGAGTATTCTGCCAATTAAAATTATTAGAACTATTACTGGTAATGATTCTTTTTTATAAAATGTAAATAATAAAAAGAGTAATATAAATAATGGAATAGTATTTGAAATTATATGAAATAAACCAGCATGTAGAAAAGGGGATAATGGTATTCCAACTAGTCCCTGTATTGTCCTTGGAAGAATTCCATAATTATTAAAATCAATTGGGATTATTATATCAAGTATAAATACTAACCATACAGAGAATACGAAGAAAATAGATCTTTTTATAGCCATTTATTACCCCTTTTTAGTTTCTAAAAGAGTTTATTATCCTATCTCTTAACTGAATTAATTCAAATTGATTTTCTGCTCTTGATATTGCTGTTATCATATTAGAATAAAATAGACTATTTGTAAATATTACTGTGCTTGCATAACAGTTTATATTTTTATATTTAAATACGAAATCTACTCTGTACGCTTTACCATTTCTATATTTTGGAAAATCAGAATAGACCATTGTGACATCAGAGAAAAACTCTCTTAATTGATATTCGAGTGTATAGTCTATTTCTTTCTTATTTTTTAAAACATTGTCTATATTAATTACCTTACGAATTGTGGATATTGATATTATGTCATATACTGGTGGACTGGATAATGGATTATAAAATGCAACATCTACATTTTTGTAAATTACAAGTCCATTCTCACTCTCTATTTTTTTCTTAAATTCCTCCTGTTTAGATCTATCTATATTTGAATTAATTGCAATCCAATTTTCTGGAAATTCGACTTTGTAGCCATATTTTGAATTCTTATAAACATTCTGTTTACAGCATAGAAAAGATATTAGAATTATAAAAAGTAAATTTTTCCAATTATGCATCTTTGAAATCCTCCAGTATTTTAAGATTTTGATTAATCTCTTTTAACTTTTTTAAAGCTACTCTCTGAATTTGTCTTACTCTCTCTCTTGTTAGACCAAGTATAAATCCAGTCTCCTCCAGAGTATGAGGACCTAATCCATTTAGACCATATCTTAGCTCAATGATTTTTTTCTCTTTTTCTGATAGCTGAACTAATATTTCGTCTATTGTCTCCTGTAATGCCAACGAAAAGATATGCTCTACTGGTGATACATTTTTATTATCCTGAATTGTATCTTTAATTTCTGTATAATCGTTATTCTCAAAGATTGGTGAATCGAGTGAAGATGTGTCTTTTATTATGTTCGTTATCTTTTTTATTTTATCCTCGGGAATTCCAGTAATTTTTGCAATCTCTTTTGTGTCTGGTATCTTTCCACTCTTTTCTGTTAAATCTTCCATTAGATAGTAAATTTTTTTTACAAGATTAAGCATATGAACTGGGATTCTAATTATTCTTCCTTTATCTGCAATTGCCTTTATTATGGCCTGCTTAATCCACCATGACCCGTAAGTAGAAAATTTGAATCCTTTTGTATAGTCAAATCTCTCTATTGCCTCTATTAGACCAATATTACCTTCATTTATTAAATCAATAAGAGATAATCCTCTGTTTTGATATTTTTTAGCAATACTTATTACCAATCTTAAATTCGCTCTTATCATTTTGTTTTTATTAATATTTAGAATTTCTGTTAAATATTTTTTTTCTTTTTCATAATTTTCTATATCTATATCTTTATTATTATATTTTATTTCTAAATTTTTTAATTTTTCAGAAAATTCTGATATTTTCTGGCAAATATTATACTCTTCCTCAGGTGTTAAAAGAGGAATTTTAGAAATTTCTTTTAGATATATATCAAGTGAGTCAAAATCTTTCTCTATTTTTTTCCTTTTTTTAATTTTGTGAGATCCTTTGTATTTTTCTTTCAAAAAAAGCCTCTTACTAAGAATATTTGTTTTTCTATATCTTCGTCAAGCAATAAGTATAAATATAAAAAAAATTGTCATTTTTTAATAATTTTGTCAAGGAAAGATTAATAGAGGAGTAGAGAATTGTCCCATTTTGAAGGAAATCCAAGTCATTTTATAAAGCAAGTTACAATTATTGCTATCAGTTAGTGGGCTTTAAAAATTATTATAATTTTTTCTCAAATAAAATTAACCTAAGGATAAATCTATTTTTTAATTGCCTAAAAATAAAATCGCACCCTTTTAAAAATATCTTAAATTTTACTTGCTATTTTTTTAAATTTTTATTAAAAATGGATTCAAAATTAATCCATATTACTATTTTATAATCAGTAAGGGTATAACTTATGCTTTTATCAAATTATTTCTTTAAGACAATCAAAGAGATTCCATCTGAAGCTGAATTAAAGAGCCATAAATTATTGATAAAAGGGGGATACATAAAACAGATAAGTGCCGGCATATTCTCTTATATGCCAATAGCCGTTCGTGTTCTTAAAAAAATAGAAAAGATATTAAGGGATGAGATGGATGCCATTGATGGCTATGAAGTTAATCTTCCTGTTGTAATGCCAGCTTCATTGTGGAGTGAAACTGGAAGATATGAGGCAGTAGGAGAAGAAATGTTAAGATTTACAGATAGAGCAGGAAGAAAGATGCTTTTGGGCATGACTCATGAAGAGGCAGTTACTGATCTTGCAAGATATGTTATAAATTCATATAAACAATTGCCAGTTATGCTATATCAAATTCAGACAAAATTTAGAGATGAGCCAAGAGTAAGAGGTGGCTTAATTAGAGTAAGAGAATTTGTAATGAAAGATGCCTATTCTTTTCATAAAGATTTTGAGGATCTTGATAGATATTATGAAAGAGTGCATAAGGCTTATGAAAGAATTTTTGCAAGATGTGGATTGCCAACAATAAGTGTTAGTTCAGATGTTGGAATGATGGGCGGAACAGGAGCTCATGAATTTATGGCAGTTACAGAATCCGGTGAGGATACACTAATACTTTGTGAAAAATGTGATTATAAGGCAAATAAAGAGGTTGCAAAGGCAAAGAGAGAATATAAAGAAGAGGATATGCTCCCATTAGAAGAGGTTTATACGCCGGATAAAAAGAGCATTGAAGAGGTCTCAAAATTTTTGAATATTACACCAGAAAAGACAATGAAGGCAGTTATTTATGATGTTAATGGCATGCCTGTAATGTGTCTTATAAGAGGAGATCTTGAAATTAATGAGACCAAATTAAAAAATTACTTAAAGACTAAAATATTAATTTTTGCAGATGATGAGACATTAATTAAAAATGGAATTGTTTCTGGCTTTGCGACTCCTGTTGGTTTAAAAAATGTAAGAGTAATAGTTGATGAATCTGTTGCCTATTCTAAAAATCTTGTTGCTGGTTCAAATAAAAAGGATTATCATACAAAAAATGTAAATTTTGGAAGGGATTTTGTCTCAAATGAGATTGTTGATATTTCATCAGTAAAAGATGGTGAAGCATGTCCAAAATGTGGCTCAAGATTAAAGGTTACAAGAGGTATTGAAGTTGGAAATATTTTTAAATTAGGGACAAAATATTCAAAATCAATGAATGCAAAGTATCTTGACGATCAGAGTATGGAACATGATATAGTAATGGGATGTTATGGAATAGGGGTAGGTAGATTGATGGCAACTGTTGTTGAAGTTCTTGCTACTGAGAAAAGAATAATATGGCCTAAAAGTATAGCCCCGTTTCAGGTAGAACTTATAGGGATTTATAAAGAGAGTGATGTTGATTTAATAGCAAAATGCAAAGAAATATACAATTCTCTTGTAGCTAACAATATTGAAGTACTGTATGATGATAGAAATCTTTCTGCCGGGATAAAACTGAATGATGCAGATTTAATTGGTAGTCCGGTTAGAATAATTCTTGGAGCAAAGTCTTTTAATCAGAATAAAGTAGAAGTCACAATCGAAGATAAAATGCCAGTTTTAGTTGATTATGAAAAAATAGTAGAGTATGTAAAAAATTATCTTGCACAGGAATAAATTCTGAATATATTCCAAAGATATTTTATCTTGAGAAAAATTTTTATTTTTAAAATTATAAATTCATATTAAGGTATTTTCTTTAAATTATAAATAAAGAAGGTTTGAATCTGAAATTTTTGTGTTCTCAATTCAGTTTAAAATAAATTTCTAATTACTAAAGATTAATAAAAATTAATTTTTTTTTTTAATGGAATTATTACAGTTAATGAAGTATAATTAAAATTGAACCATAAATAAAGCGTCCTCCTTATTTGATATAAAAGGCTGCAATAAGAAAAGAAGCAGCCTTTTATAATTATAGATAAGAACTTAATTTTTTATGCTGTTTATTTATTTCCGAAAAAAAATATTTATAGTTAAAATATAATATATAGAAAATCCTAAAATTAAAACAAGTAAAATCTCATAAATTAATCAAATATTTATTATAAGTTGGTCTATTAAAATTCATTACCTGTAGTAAAATTTTTAGTCAATTTTTTTAAAAATTTGTAAAGGATTTTCTCAAAAATTTTGTGATTAATAATTAGAAAAAAATTTTATTTCAAGGAGGAAAAATTATGGAAAAGTATGATTTTGTTATAAATAAAGCTTTATTAGAAAAAATTAAGAATTTAGCCAAAAAGAGATCTATATCAATTTCTGCTTTAATCAGGAAAGTTTTTGAAAAGATTGTTCCTATTATTGAAAAAAAGCATCTCAAAGAAAAAAGAAGAGAGAAAGACTACCCAATAGTCTGTGCTACTCATAGAGTAAGGGTATATCTTAGTAAAAATTTGTATAACCAATTGAAGGTAATTCATAGCCATCTAAATACCTTCAGTATGGCTGTATTGGTGAGGGAGATACTGGAGGAATATTTTCTTGGTATTGAGACATTTGGAGAAGAAGAGTTTGAAAATAATATTGAAAGGCTAAAAAAGAAACTTGAAGAATTAAAAAGAAGGAAGGCCGTTATTTTAAAGAAGAAAGATGGTGGGAAGGTGATGCCGCCTGATATCCCACGCGTCCCTCATCCCGACCAGTATTTCTTACTTACTTTTGACTCAAAATTTCGGCTGTTAGAGATAAAATTTCTCTAAAAATCAACAATCTGTCTAAATTTTCCCTTTTCTCTCTTTGTTAGTAAAAACTTACCTTAGAATAAATTTATACTTTTGATTGCCTAAAAATATACATTAATATTGAAATATTTATATCTTTTTTGTAGTATAATTATTAAGATATGAAAAAAATATATTTTATATTTTTTATAAACTTTTTTTTATATTCAGAAGAAATCTTATATCAAGAGATTCAGTATAATAATTTTTTAATAAAATGTTATTCTACAAGTAAAATTTTAGTTGATAAAATTTATAATAAAAAAAATGAATATTTTTTTATAGCAGGAAATAAGGATTCAAATTTTTCTCTTTTAATAGAGTTACCTTATATTAAAGGTAGTTTAGTTAAGATTTCTTCAAATTATAATTTTTATTTTGAACTTTATTACGATGATAAAAAAAATAACCTTGTTTTAAATAATCTATTAGGAGATTTTAATATAGAAATTTTTAATTCTATTTTAAATCTCTGTATAAAAAAGAGAGGAATTGATATTGTTAGCGGTTTTTCTTCTTATAATTTTATATCATATACTGATAATCTTTTTTATATTTATCTTAAAGAGGGGCGAGTTCAATTCATAAAGAAAAAAAATATCACAATAATAATATCTGAGGAATCTTTTGCATTTATAGATGGAAAAAATTATGTCTCAAGGTTTAATGATCCATTAACCGCTAAAAATATTTTAGTCAATAATCTGTATAGTAATTTAGATAAAATAGAAGATAGCAGATATTTTAGTAATTTAGAAAAAAAATTTATAAACTCCATTATTTATAATAAAATTTTTATTGATAATAATTTTTAATTTTTCTTTTAAAAAAATAAAATATTTCTTGCTTTTTTTAAAAATTCATTTTATTATAAAGAGTTATTTAATACATAAAATTAATGACCATAGAGTCATTAATTAAAAAAGTAAGCAGGAGATTTTTGATTGTTAACAAAGACTTTTGTTAAATTAACAAAGGCAAAGCAGGAGAGAATTTTTCAATCTGCTTTAAAAGAATTTGCTACTAAAGGTTATTCTTTAGCAAGTACTAATAATATCTGTAAAGAGGCAGAAATTTCAAAAGGTTCAATGTTCCAATATTTTGAAAATAAAGAGAATCTCTTTTTGTTTGTTGTGAGAAAGGCTCTATCTGAAGTAATAAATGTATATAAAAAAAATTATATTCTTGATATTGAAGATATGTCTTTAAAAGATATATTTATTAACTCCTGTTTTCATCTATTGAAATTTTATGAAATGTATCCATATCATTATAAACTTTATTTAAGAATAAACTATGAAATGGATGCCCCAAATTATAAAGAACTAAGAAGATATCTTGTAAAATATGTTTCAGCAATAACTCACCAGTTTATTGAACTTGGCAAGAAAAGAAATTTATTAAGAAATGATATAAATTCAGATCTTGCACTCTTTTTTATAAATAGTGTTTTAAATAGATTCATAGAGGTATGTTTTGAGCCAGGAATAGAACCAGTTATAAATTATAATATTGTTTCTAAAAATAAAGAAGAAATAATCGAAGAGATTTATAAATTTTTGTTAGAGGGCTTAGGGGTAAAAAATTAAATTTTAACAGAGTGATAAATTTAAAATTATTATAAATTTTATTTACAAGGAGATAAAATGAAAGAAATTGATTTAACAAAAATATTTGATTCAATGAAAGCAAATGACATTAGTGAACTTATCATAAAAGATGGTGGTAAGTTATACGAAATAAGAAGGGGGGGATTCAAACAGGTATCTCAAAATGTTATTACTCAACCAGTTTCAACACAAATTCCTGTTGTAACTCAACCTGTTTCACAGCAGATAACATCTTCACAGGCAATTCAGACTAGTGGAGCAGAAACAAAGGCACAGGAAAATAAACAGGCAGAATCGAAAAATTATTATGAGGTAAAATCTCCACTTGTTGGGACTTTTTATGCATCTCCAAAACCAGATGCTCCTCCTTTTGTTGAAGTTGGGACAAAAGTAACAAAAGGTAAAAAGTTATGTATAGTTGAAGCAATGAAGAATTTTAATGAGATCGAAAGTGAAGTAGATGGCATAGTTAGGGAGATATGTGTCAAGAATGGTGAATTGGTTGAATTTGGAAAAGTTCTTTTTAGAATAGAACTTACATCTTAAAATAATAAGGTAGGTTAAATATGATAAAAAAGGTCCTGATTGCAAATAGAGGGGAGATTGCTGTTAGAATAATAAGGGCAGCAAGAGAGTTAGGTATAAGAACTGTTGCTGTCTATTCAGAGGCAGATAAGGATTCATTACATGTAAAATTGGCAGATTATGCTGTATGCATAGGCCCTGCCCCGAGTACAAAAAGTTATCTTATGTATCAAAATCTTTTAGGAGCAGCAGAGGCTACAAAATGTGATGCTATTCATCCTGGCTATGGATTTTTGGCAGAAAATGCAGACTTTGCAGATACCTGTAAGGCTTTAGGTTTAGAATTTATTGGACCTGATAGTTACTCCATAAGAGCAATGGGGGATAAGGCTACTGCTAAAAAAACAGTAATAGCGGCTGGTGTTCCTACGATTCCTGGTAGTAAGGATGTTATTAAGAGTGATGAAGAGGCTATTGAAGTAGCAAGAAAGGTAGGATATCCGGTTATATTAAAGGCAACGGCTGGTGGTGGAGGAAAAGGGATGAGAGTGGTAAGAGAGGAGAAAGATTTGATATCCAACTTTCATCTTGCATCAAATGAGGCATTGGCTGCTTTTAAGAATCCTGATGTCTATCTTGAGCATTATGTTGAGAATCCACGCCATGTTGAGGTTCAAATTCTTGGTGATAAGCATGGCAATGTGGTCCATCTATTTGAGAGAGATTGCTCTGTTCAAAGAAGACATCAGAAATTGATAGAAGAAGCACCATCCCCAGCTCTTGATGAAGAGACAAGAAAGGCAATGGGTGAAGCAGCCGTTAAAGCAGCAAAGGCTGTTAACTATCATTCTGCTGGTACAATTGAGTTTTTACTCGACAAGAATGGTTCATTTTATTTTATGGAAATGAATACAAGAATTCAGGTTGAGCATCCAGTAACAGAATTAATAACAGGGATAGACTTAATAAAGCAGCAATTTTTAATTGCATCTGGCGAAAAATTGTCTTTTACACAACAGGATATTAAACATACAGGTCATGCTATAGAGTGTAGAATAAATGCTGAAAATCCAGAGAAAAATTTTGCGCCTAATCCTGGTAAGATCACAAAATATATACCACCAGGAGGATATGGTGTTAGAGTGGATTCTGCGGCATTTCAGGATTATACTATTTTGCCATTTTATGACAGTATGATTGCAAAACTTATTGTTCATGGGGCAAATAGAGAGGAGGCTATTGCAAGAATGAAAAGGGCGTTACATGAATTTATTATTGAAGGTATTGCAACAACAATCCCATTTCATTTGAGAGTAATGGAAAATAAGGCTTTTGTAGAGGGTAATTTTGATACCTCTTTTATAGAAAAATATTTTAGCGATTTATTGAAGAAATAATGTTTTTTAAAGGAGAATTTTTATGAGTAGTTTGTTTATAAAATGTCCTAATTGTGGAATTACCCACTTTGAAGGAATTTTAGCAAAATCTCTCTATGTTTGTCCAGAATGTGAACATCATCATAGAATAGATTCTCATCAAAGAGTGAAATTTACGGTTGATAAGGGATCTTTTAAAGAATTTGATAAAAAGATGAAGAGTGTTGATGTGTTGGGTTTTCCTAAATATGAAGAAAAGTTAAAACAATCAATGAAAGAAGCTGGTACAAATGAGGCTGTTATATGGGGGACTGCGACAATTGAGGAGGAACCTACTGTTATTGCTGTAATGGAGCCAAATTTTATAATGGGCAGTATGGGATCGGTTGTTGGTGAAAAGATAACAAGAGCATTTGAATATGCAACAGAGAATAGGCTTCCAATAATAATATTCTGTGCATCAGGTGGGGCAAGAATGCAGGAAGGAATTTTATCCTTAATGCAGATGGCAAAGACATCTGCTGCTGCAAAAAGGCATTCTGATGCAGGCCTTTTATTTGTTTCTGTGCTTACACATCCGACAACTGGTGGAGTAACAGCATCTTTTGCCTATTTAGGTGATATAATAATAGCAGAACCACAGGCTTTGATTGGATTTGCAGGACCAAGAGTTATAGAGCAGACCATTAATCAAAAATTACCTGCTGGATTTCAGAGGGCTGAGTTTTTACTGGAGCATGGGATGCTTGATAAGATAGTCCCAAGATCTTTAATGAGAGAGACATTGGCCAATATTCTTAAATTACATAAAAATGCAATAGAAAAGCCTAAAAAATATAGAATTGAACAGTATGGATTAGAATAAGAGTTATGATTATTTTATTTTGTAAATTTAATATTTAAAGGAGAAGTAAGATGCAAAAAAGAGACCTTGAGAAAGAGTTAAAAGAACTTCAACAGAAGATTGAGAGTTTAAAAAGCGAAATGTCAGAGAATGAGAAGGATACTCTATATCCATTATTGAAACAGCTTGAACAGAGTGCCATGGTTTTAAAAGGGGAATTATATAGAAAGATAACCCCTATTGAAAGAGTGCAATTAGCAAGACATCCAGGAAGACCTACTACACTTGATTATATAAAGCATTTAATTAAAAATTTTATTCAATTACATGGTGATAGAAGATATAGTGATGATGCTGCTATTGTTGGTGGAATTGGATTTTTTGAAGGTATACCAGTCACGGTTATAGGACATCAAAAAGGGAGAGACACAAAAGATAATATAAGAAGACATTTTGGAATGCCACATCCAGAGGGATATAGAAAGGCTTTAAGATTGATGAAACAGGCTGAAAAATTTAAAAGGCCCATAATCTGTTTTATAGATACCCCTGGTGCATATCCTGGACTTGGGGCAGAAGAGAGGGGCCAGGGGGAAGCAATAGCAGTAAATCTTTTTGAAATGTCGGGATTAAGAACTCCTATAATCTCTATTGTTACTGGAGAAGGTGGATCTGGTGGTGCTCTTGCATTAGGAGTTGCCGATAGGGTCTTTATGTTAACCAATACAATATATTCTGTTATATCTCCAGAAGGTTGTGCATCTATTCTATGGAAAGACTCTTCAAAAGCTGGTGATGCAGCAGAAGCATTAAAAATAGATGCAAATAATTTATTAAATTTAGGGGTAATAGACGATATAATAGAAGAACCAGAAGGTAGTGCTCATGAAGATCATGAGAAAGTTTGTGAAAATATAAGAGCAAAGTTAAGAGTAACTCTTGAAGAACTTAAGCAGTATTCAATAGATGATCTATTGGAGCAGAGATATAATAAATTTAGGAAATTGGGCGTTTTTACAGAAGGGTAGTTTTAGATAAAAATTGTATTTTGTAAGGAGGAAAATAAATGAAGATTGCATTACTTTTTGCAGGTCAGGGTGCTCAATATGTAGGCATAGGAAAAGATTTTTATGAAAATTTTAGTGTTGCAAAAAAATATTTTGATATGGCTGAGGATATTTTAAAGACCCCTATTAAATCAATATGTTTTGATGGTCCAGAAGAGACTTTAAAAATGACAGAAAATACTCAACCAGCTATACTGTTGCACTCTTTTGTCTGCTATAAGATTCTTGAGGAAAAGGGTTTAAAGGCTGATACTTTTGCTGGTTTTAGCCTTGGAGAATATTCTGCTTTGACTGCAAGTGGGGTTATCTCTTTTGAAGATGGGATAAAACTTGTTAGAGAGAGAGGATTGATAATGGATAGGGCAGTTAAATCCATTACTGGTGGGATGGCTGCTATTTTAGGTTTGGAAGATAGTGTTGTTGAGGATATATGTAAAAAAGTAGGAGGGGTAATAGTTCCAGCAAATTACAATTGTCCTGGACAGCTTGTAATAAGTGGCGAGATGGAGGCAATAGAAAAGGCATGTAAAATGGCTGAAGAGATGGATGCTAAGAGAGTTGTGGTCTTAAATGTTTCGGGACCTTTCCATTCTCCTCTATTAGAGCCATCAGCATCAGAGTTAAGAAAAGTTTTAGATAGTATAACTTTTAATAAAATCGGAAATAAAAAAATTCTATCAAATGTTACTGCATCCTATCATAATGATAATGAGTTAAAAGATATGCTTGTTAAACAGATGTATTCACCTGTTAAATGGAGAATGACAATAGAGAATCTAATAAAAGATGGTTATGATACTTTCATAGAGTTAGGTCCTGGTAAGACTTTGAGTGGTTTTATGAGAAGTATTGATAAAACAAAGACATCTTTAAATGTCGGCAATATTGAATCTTTGAATAAAACTCTGGAATATTTAAAACTATGAAAAAGATAGCCCTGTTTTCTCTTTTATTTATTGTTATTTCTAATATCTATTCAGAAGTAAATATTTCTAAATTTGCAAATGAGGAGATGAACAGGGCTTTATTGGAATTTAGGAATGGTAATTATAAGGAATCTATAAAAAGCTGCTTAAAGATATTAAATTGTGATCCCAATAATCATTCTTCTATGTTATTACTGGGATATTCTTATCAAAGTCTTGGAGAATATAAAAAGGCAGAAAAGACTTATACTCAGATTCTTTCTTTATATCCAGATCATTATGAGGCTAAAAATGCTCTTAATTCTCTTTATCAAAAGTTAATAAATGATGCAATTGCAAAAAAGAATATAAATCTTGCTTTTTCCATTATAAAAAGGGCTGAGTACTATTTACCAAATGAGCCAATTTTTTATAATATAGATGCTGATTTAAACACTGAGATAGAGAATTATGATGAGGCTATCTCTTTATTGAAGAAATATTGGGAATTAAATCCATTATCTCTTGAAAAAAGAGTTACTCAGGATTTATGGATACTAAATAAAATAACAAATATTTATAAGAGATTGGGTAAAAAAAGGATGGCAGAATGGAGAGATTTTATCACTGGGCTTAATAAGAAATTTCCCGAGAATTTAGATTTAATGATAATGCTTGCAAATATATATTTTTTTAATGATGAGGAGCCAGTAAAAAGAAATAATTTAAGAAATAAGGCTTTGAAAATTTATCTTTCAAGTGCTGGTAATAGAGAGAGTCCACCTATGTTTTTTCCTTTAAAAGGTAGATGGATTGTTATTTCTGGCCCTTTTCAGACTAATTTAGATACGCACAATGGTTACGATGCATACTATCTTGATTTTTCAAAAATCGATGAGAATAAAAATAGAATTTTTAAAGGCAATGGGAATGAAAATAGTGATTATCTTTCTTATAATGAGCAAGTATATGCAAGTTATGATGGAATTGTTGAGGCTGTTTCTGATGCAGCAAGTGACAATCCAGTTGGAAAGCCAAATTTTTTAGCGACAAATTATGTTCAGATAAAGCACATTATAGATGGAAAGGTATACTATACTGTTTATTATCATTTAAAAAAAGGGAGTATAAGAGTATCGGTAGGGGATAAGGTATCAAAAGGAGAGCATATTGGCAATATAGGTAATTCTGGTATATCTTATGCCCCTCATCTACATTTTGGGTTATATGATGAAAACAAAGTTTCTCTTCCAGTCTCTTTTTATATTGATGATAATCTTTCTGATGTAATAACTCCCTCTCTTAATACAATATTAGAATTTTAATTTATTTTGGACTTAATTAAAATATTTTTAGAAGAAAAATAAAATTTTCTATTTTTAATTTAAATAATTAGACAAATATAAGAATTTTTAATATAATTGAATTAATAAATTATTTAATATTATAAAATATTTAATGTCATAAAAAATGAAATATTCTAATTGCTGGGAAGATGTAGAACTCATAATTGAAACATTCAGAGAGAAAAGTAAACCAGTTATTCTTTCTATTGGTTCTGGTGGGGATAATTTTCTATCTATGTTAACACTGGATCCTTCATTGGTTGTAATAATTGATTCTGATATGGAACAGATACATTTAATAAATCTAAAAATTGCTGCGATAAAATATTTGTCTTATGAAGAACTACTTAATTTTTTAGGGATAAGAGATTCCCTTGATAGATTTGTATTATATAAAGAAAAATTAAGAGATTTTTTAGAAAGAGAGACTCTACTTTTCTGGAATAATAATATTTCTTTGATAAAAAAGGGTATAATTCATCTCGGAAAATTTGAAAAATATTTTCATATTTTTAGAAAATTTATTTTGCCATTAATTCTATCAAAAAAAGATATAAACTATTTATTTATACCAAAATCATTGGAAGAACAGAGAGATTTTTATAATAAAAAGTTTAATAATTTTGTATGGAAAAAGTTGTTTGATCTTTTTTTTAATAAAAAGACAATGTCAGCAATAGGAAGAAGTAAAGAGTATTTCAAGTATGTTGATGGGGAGATTGAGGAAAGTATTTTTACAAGAGTTGAGTATGCATTAACTAAAATTCCAACTCATAATAATCCCTATCTTGAATACATAACAAGAGGAAATTTTTTAAAAAATTTACCCTATTATCTTCTGGAAGATAATTATAGTTTAATAAAAAAGAATATTGAGAGAGTTTTAATTTTAAATAAGACAGTTATACAATATTTAAGCGATACTAACTTAAAATTTGATTGCTTTAATCTATCTGATATTTTTGAGTATATGAGTGTAGAGGAGACAAGAAATCATTTTGATCTTATTATTAAAAGAGCAAACAAAGAGGCTTTTTTGATTTACTGGAATATGCAGGTTGATAGATTTTTTGATGATCCTAAAATTATTTTTTTAAGAGATTTGTCTAACAATTTATTTAAGAAAGATAGAGCATTTTTTTATAAAAGATTGATAGTTGGGAAAATATATGTTTAGTATAAATAAAAAAGAAATTTTATGTGGGATAATTGTCTCTATTTTATATCTTATTGTTCTTATTTTATCAGAAGTTATAAAAAGAGTATTTCCTTCTAATAAAGAGATTGGGAGAAAATTTGCTCATATAGGTGGTGGAATTGTCTCTCTTTTTTTCCCGATTTTCTTTACCTCTTATTTTATACCTGTAATTTTGTGTGTAATTTTTTTATTTGTTTTAATAATTACAAAATTTACTGGCACTTTAAAATCTGTTCATAATGTTGATAGAGATACCTTAGGACAATTCTTTTTTCCTTTTGCAATACTATTGACATTCATTTTAGCATCAAACAAAAGTTATTATATAATTTCAATTCTTATTTTAACTTTTTCTGATTCTCTTGCGGCTTTAATAGGTAAAAGATATGGCTCAATAAGTATTAATGTCCGAGGAAGTATAAAGAGTCTTGAAGGTGCGATTGTCTTTATCTTTGTCACATTCATAAGTTCTATTGTTTCTCTATTATTACTCACAGATATTGATAGAATAGATTGTATACTTATTGCTCTTACTGTTTCTGTTGTTGTTTGTGGGGCTGAGCTGGTCTCTTTTTATGGAGAGGATAATATTATCATACCATTGTCTTCATTATTGATAATATCTTATATGAGTAATAGAATTGTCCTTCAAAATCTATGGGTTATTCTTATTCTTGTTTTTTCTATTACAATAGTTTTTATATTATTTTTGCCAGTAAAAAAATTTAAAGAATCTTCTTTAATATCCTTTATGTTAACATATTTTTTAATATTAACATTAAATCATATAAAATGGCTATATCCATTTCTTTTTTTGAATTTATCGCTTGTATTTTTTATTGTTTTATATCAAAAGAAATTTAATATAGATTACAAGGATTATGATTTTATAAAAGTTTTGCCTATGACTACCTCTAATATTTTTCTTGCTTTATTAAATAATATATTTAATCATAATGAAATATTTTATTTTATATACATAAGTAATTGTATAGTGATTATCTCTATTGTTACCTACTATTTTAGTTATGAAATTTTTGGAAACACAAAAAGGATGTATGCAATTCTTTTTTTATCGTTTGTCATAAATTCATTTTTAATATCGATAATCCCGATAGTTTTTTATTCATATAGTCTAAAATATTTTTTATTTAATATCATTATATCATTTGGAATACTTTTATTGAATATCTTGTATTGCAACTATTATTATAGTTGTAAGAAGGATGATTTTTTCTTAAAGAAATCCAGCAAAAGATGGAATATAATATTTATATTTTTAATAATTATTTTTATTATCTCTTTTATTTTAAAATTTATTTTACTGGGGTAGAATTTTATGGAAAGGTTTGTGAATTTCTTAATTAAATTTAGATTTTTAGTTTTGATTATTTTTATTATAATTTTTATCTTTTTTGCCTATCAACTTAAAAATTATTCAATAGACAATTCACTTAATACCTGGTTTTTAGAAAATGATGAGAATCTAAAGAGTTACAATGAATTTAAAGAGATATTTGGCAATGATGAGACAATATCCATTGCAATAATAACAAAAGATGAAATTCTTAAAAACAGAGAACTTCTTATGGCAGTTGAAGAGAGTTTAATAAAAATAAATGGCATAAGGCAAGTATATACTTATAATAATACAAAACTAAAAAACCTTATATCAAAAGACAAAAAATCTTCAATTGTGATGGCATTGCCAGAAAAATATAATGATGAGGCAAAAGATCGTAGCAAGATTCTCTCTAATATAAATAAATCTTTGTCAGAGTTAGAGAAAAAATATGATTTTTCTTATAAAATGGCTGGGATAGGGGTTATGTATGAAGAATTAAATAATTTATCTGCCAGAGACTCATTTATTTTTAGTTTTTTTTCATTTTTATTAATATTTATTTTATTGATAATCTTTATTAGGAAAAAATATTTTATTATTTTTGCTCTTATTATAATATTTCTTTCACTTACAGTGGGTATGGGGTTTATGTTTTTAATGAAAGGGAGTATAAATCTTGTTTCAATGGTAATTCCAGCATTAATAACAATATATTCAATATCAGATATTATTCATATTATAAACAATTTTAAAAGAAGTTATAAAACAGGTAATAAAAAAGAATCAATTATTATTGCTATAAAAGAGTCCTATTTGCCATGTTTTCTTACGAGTTTAACAACAGCAATTGGTTTTATGGCTCTCTATTTTTCTAAGATTAAATTATTAAGAGATTTTGCTTTATTTTCTGCAATAAGTATAATGGTGGAATATTTTATTACAATTATATTATTACCGGTTATGTTTTATTTTATGCCAGAGAAAGAGATAATTTCAGAGGAGAGAAAGATAGAGATATCTTATTTAGATAACTTATATACATTTATTTCAAAAAACAGTAAAAAGGTTATTTTATCATCGATATTTTTGATGATAATATTTCTCTGTGGAATATTCTTAATCAATGTTGACACTTATACAATTAAATTTTTAAAGAAAAGTAATAAAGTTAGAAGTGATAGTGAATTTATAGAAAAAAATTTTGGTTTTTATACTCCACTTGAGATTTTGTTATATGGAGAAAAAGATCATTTTCTTAAAAGAGAGAATGTTATTCACATTAGTAACTTTGAGGATAATGTGTTGAAAAATCCAAATATAGATAATGTGATATCCCCATATAGATTGGTACCATATTTTAAAACAGTGGATGATATAACCATACTAAAAACATTACTGGAAAAAGATCGGTTTTTTAAAGATGTTACTCTACAATATTTTAATAATGACTATTCATTGATGAGGCTAACATTTATGACAAAGATGTTAAGCGCCAAAGAGTATAAAAAGATAATCGCCTTTATTAAACAAGAGGCAAAGGATCTAAAAGAGAAAGGAATAAATATAAAATTTTCTGGATATCTCCCTTTGTATGTTGAGATAATCTCTTATGTCACTCATTCTCAAATTTCGAGTTTTTTAATTGCCTTTATTATTGTTTTTCTTATTATTATGTTATATGCAAGAGAGATTAATCTTGCAATATATGCTGTAATTGCAAATATTTTTCCTTTGATTATAACTCTTGGGCTTATGGGATTTTTAAGAATAAGACTTGATGTTGCTACTGTTACAATAGCTGCGATTGCACTGGGGATATCTGTTGACGATACGATTCACTTTCTCTATAAATTTAAAAAAGAAAAGAGTCTTTTTAAAACAATTAATGAGACCGGTAATTCTATAATTCAGACTTCATTAATTTTTATAATAGGGCTTTTAGTTCTTTTATTTTCATCTGTTAATTCACTTGTTTTTTTTGGTTTATTGATTATTATATATTTTATTCTGGCATTAATTGGGGATATTATAATTCTTCCCTCTTTGATTTATAATAATAAGGCAAAAAATGAGACAAAATATATTTGTTAGATTTTTTATTTTTATATTAGAAAGATTCTCTCCATTTACTCATTTGTTGTTGATATCTATATTTTATAGTGGGACAATTGTCTTTTACAAGAATGTTATAAATATTCAATATCCTTCTTTATATAAAATAGTAATTGGTTTTTTAAATGTCTTTTTAATCTTTCTTAATTTAAGACTACTTGATGAGATTAAGGATTATAAAACCGATATTATTGTCCATCCAGAAAGACCTCTTGCAAGAGGACTAATTACTATTAAAGAAGCAAAAATAATTTCTATTGTAATTATTGGAATTGAATTGATATTTTCTTTGCTGATATCCCCTTTAAATACTCTTTTCTTATCAGTGGTTATTCTTTTTTCTTTTCTAATGTTTAAAGAATTTTTTGTCTCTGAATTTTTGAATAAGCATATATATCTTTATGCATTTACGCATAATCCCATAACTGCTTTAATAATAATTTACAGTTATTCTATCTTTCCTAAAATAAATATAGATATCCCCCTTTTATTATTAATCATTATTGGGTGCTTACAGGCATTGGTTTTTGAATTTGCAAGAAAGATATTAATCTTAGAATATGAAAAGAAAGGGATGCCAACCTATTCTTCCAGTATTGGCTTTGTAAAATCTATATTGGTTACACTATTTTTCTTTATGATTCAATCATTTTTAGTCTTATATATTGCAAGAATTTTATCATTTAATATACTTTATTATATCATTAATGGTATTTATATATCTTTTTATATTTTTATTTCTCTTCTGTATATTTTTAAACGAATAAAAATAGTGATGAAAATTTATGAATATAGCAGTGCTTTTTATATAATTATTTTTAATATTTCTATTATCTTGGAGATGATATGCAGAGTATAATGAATAGTAAGCTCTCTATTTTGACTTATGGTGGGAAAGGATATAATCTTATTAGGCTTAAGAAATATGGTTTTAATGTGCCGGATTTTTTTGTAATAGAGAGTGATTTTTTTTATAATATTATAAATCTTGATCTTACCAAAAAAATAGATTCTTTTGACATACCTGAAAAATATAAAAAAAAGATTTATATTCTATGGAAAAAAATATCAAAGAATGGGAAACATCCTGTTGCTGTTAGATCATCTGCCATTATGGAAGATAGTTCTAATAATTCGTTTGCCGGGCTTTTTGATACCTATCTTAATATAAGATCTTTTGACTCTTTATTGAATTCCATTATTAAAACATCTCTTTCAATATATAATGAAAGAGTTATATCTTATCTAAAAGAAAAAAAATATGAGAATAAGGATTTTTCTATTGCGATTATTGTCCAGAGAATGATAAAATCAGATGTATCTGGGGTTATTTTTACTGTTAATCCTTTAACCGCAAATCATAATGAGATTGTGATTAGTTCGACATTTGGCCTCGGAGAAGGGCTTGTTTCTGGAACAGTAGATGCTGATACTTTTATAATGAATAAAAATGGCAAATTAAAATCAAGCAATGTTGTAGAAAAAAAGGAATCAATTATTTTTGATAATGAGGGGACAAAAAGAATCTGTAATAGTGAGGATATTGCAAAAAAAAGCTCTCTGAACAACTCTAATTTGAGAAAACTTACTAAAATTTCCTTAAAAATAGCAAAAAAGTTTAATTTTAATGCGGATATAGAATTTGCTATCTCTAATAATAAAATATATATACTTCAGGCAAGACCAATAACCACTATTAAAACAAGAGAGAATATATTAGTATGGGACAATTCTAATATTGTAGAGAGTTATTCTGGTGTAACAACACCAATGACATTTACATTTATTAAAAAGGCTTACGCAAGTGTTTATAAACAATTCTGTGAGTTAATGGGAATTGATAAGAATGCTATTAAAAATGATAATGATATATTCAATTCAATGCTTGGTTTAATAGGTGGAAGGGTTTATTATAACTTAATAAGCTGGTATAAACTGGTTTCCTTTTTACCCGGCTATAAGTATAATAAGAATTTTATGGAACAGATGATGGGACTCAGTGTAGTGAAGGATTATGTTGCTATTCAAAAAGAAGAATCCTTTTTTAAGAAATATTTTATATATTTACCTCAAACCATAATAGTAGCCCTGAGAATGTTGTATATCTTTTTAACTATGAAAAAGAGAATAACTAAATTTTTTGTATATTTTTATTCTCATTATAATAGATATAAAGAGATGGATTTTAGCAGTATGAGCCTTTCTGAACTTATTAATACACTTGATGATCTTGAAGAAAAAATTTTAAAAAAATGGAAAGAACCAATAATAAATGACTTAAAATGTATGATCTTTTATGGAATTCTAAAAAAAATTACCATAAATTGGGGAATTGATAGTAATGGAATATTACAGAATGATTTACTGGCTGGCGAAGGAAATATAAAAAGCAAGGATGTAATAACTGAATTAATTGCAATTGCAAAAGAGATAAGAAATAAAGAAAAATTAAATGATTTTTTTCTTAATAAGCCTATTGAAGAGACTTATAATGAAATATTAAATAATCCAGAATACAGAGATATAAAAGAAAGGCTTAAAAGATATCTTTATGATTATGGCATTAGATCGGTTGAAGAGATGAAGTTAGAATCAATTCCAGTAAAAGATAATCCATTATTTTGTATAAATATCCTAAAAAATTATTTATCAAACCCAAAATTTATAGATGATTATGGCATAACTGAGTTAAAAATAAGGGAGAATGCAGAAAAAAAAGTATTTCAGACTTTAAAAAATAAAAGGATGTTTTTGTTTATATCTAAAAAGAGTATTTATAAATTTGTATTGAAAAATACAAGAGAAGGGATAAGAGATAGGGAAAATCAGAGATTCTGTAGAAGTGAGATATATGGCATAGTAAGAGATATATTAAAATCTATTGGAAAAATATTAGAAAAAAATAATGAAATTGAGAAAAAAGAGGATATTTTTTATCTTGAATGGAATGAACTATTTGATTTTATAAAAGATAGATCTACTACACCAGATTTAAAATCTTTGATTGATTTGAGAAAAAAGATATATAATGAATTTAAGAATCAATACTATCCGGATCATATAGAATCAGAGGGAATTCCATATATATGGCTAAAAAATCAAAAATTTTGTAGAAGTTCGGATAATAAGATATTAAGAGGAACTGGTTGTTCGAGTGGTATAGTAGAGAATAGAGTAATAATACTCGAAAAACCAGACATTAATGTTAAATTAAATGGTGAAATACTTGTCGCAAAACAGACAGATCCTGGCTGGGTTGTCTTGTTTCCATCCATAAGTGGACTTATAATAGAAAAGGGTAGTGTGCTTTCTCATTCTGCAATAGTCGCAAGAGAGATGGGAATTCCAACAATAACAGGTGTAACAAATGCCACTTCTATATTAAAAAATGGGGATATCATAAGATTAAATGGGGATTTGGGAGAGATAGAGATACTATGATAGAAATAATTGATTTTGAGTTTGATAAAAGATTATTAAAAAAATTCATTGATTATGGTTATAAGATATATGAAAATGATAATAATTTTATACCGGCATTTAAAGATAAGATAAAATTTGAACTCTCAATAAGAAATTCTTTTTTTAAGAATGGAAGAATAAGAAACTTTATGTCAATAAAAGATGAAAGAATTGTCGCAAGGGTATCTGCAATGATAAAAGAGGGGTGTGATGATGGTATAATCGGCTATTTTGAATGTGAAAAAGATTATGATGTGGTTAAAAGAGTTTTTGATGTTTTGAGAGATTTTTTTAAAAGTTATGGGTGCAAAACTATAACAGGTCCTATAAATTTTACAACATGGAATAGATATAGATTTGTTATAAAATCATATAGGGATATCCCCCCTTTTTTTATGGAGCCTTATAATAAATCATATTATCATGATTTTTTTATAAAATATGGCTTTAAAGTTTTAAAAACATACTATTCAAATATTGTAAAAGATATTGATATTGAACAGTCCAAGATAAAATCTTTTAGTGAAAAGGCTATAAAAAATGGATATTATATAAGATACATTGATTTTAACAATTTAAAAAAAGAATTAGAAATAATTTATAATTTAACAAAAGAGATCTTTTCTAATAATTTTTACTATTCAGATATAGACTTTAATGAATTTAAGATGCAATACAGTAATCTTGATAAAATAATAAAGCCAGAATATTTTGAATTTGTATGCAATAAAAAAGGTGAAGAGTGTGGTTTCTTATTTGGTTATCCGGATTATAGAGATGCGATAAAGAGTATGAATGGTAATAATAATATACTCAGTAAGATAAAATTCTTACTCAATAAGAAAAAGAGAGATACTTTTATAATGAAAAGTTTTGGAGTTAAGAAGAATCTCTATTTTAGTGGTGCTGCATCCCTTCTTGTTTATACCATGTATGAAAATCTAAAAAAAGATCGATTTAAAAATATAATTCATGCTCTTATGATAGAGGATAACACTTCCAGAAAATATGGAATGAACACGACGGATATTATACGGGAGTATGCCTTATATAGATTAGAGGATCTATGAATAGAGGAAATATAGTAAATATTTTACAGGATCTCTCAACTAATTTTTTTGATAAGAAGATTCTTTATTATTATAAATTAGAAAAAGATAAATTAATTCAGCATTCACTTAGTTTTAAAGAATTAGACGACATATCAAGTTCATTAGCCTTTTACTTGCAGGAATCTGGTATTAAGAGAGGGGATAGAATTTTAATCTTTATACCAGTAACAGAATATCTCTATATATATCTTCTTGCTATTTTTAAGATAGGTGGAATTGCTACGATAATTGAGCCAACTTTATCTTTAAGGGATATTGATTATTGTATAAGAATCGCTAATCCGGTCTGTTTTATTGGTATGAAAAATTTAAATATTTATAAATTATTTTTGCCATCTTTAAGAAAAATTCCTTTTTCTATAACGGCTGATAATGATGATTTTTTATCTAATATAAAAAATAAATTTAATTTTAGTTATAAGATAGCTTCTCTTAATGGTGATGAGACTGCTATAATTACCTTTACTTCTGGTTCAACAGGAGTGCCAAAAGGGATTGAAAGAAGTCATAATAGTCTTGTTATTCAAATGGAGTATTTAAAAAAGATACTTAATTTTTCAGAAGATGATATTGAAATGACAAATTTACCACTTTTTGTATTAAATAGTATTGCTAACAGAATCAAAGTTGTTCTTCCATATATAAAAAATTATAAATTAAAAGATATTGAGCCATCTATAATATGGAAAGAGATAAGAGAGATGAATGTTAATAGATTGACAGGTTCACCATTTTTTATAGAAAAGATAATGAATATGGTAGAAAAAGAGAATTTAATAAAAAAGATCTTTACTGGCGGTGGAATTGTGAGCAGCTTTCTTGTAAAAAGACTCGTTGATCTTAATATAGATGTAAATATTGTATATGGTTCTACTGAGGCTGAACCGATCTCAATTATCAATGGTAGAGAAATTATAAAAGATGAGGAAAAAGAGGGGGTAAATGTAGGGATACCGATTGAAGATATAGAATTAAAGATTATTAAAATTGAAAAATCAAATAGCATAATTGATTTTACTAAAAGTGATAAATCCAATTTTATTGTTGAAAATGGTAAAATAGGTGAAATTATAGTTAAAGGTAAAAATGTAAATCGTTCATATTTTAAAGATATCAATGCAATTTTATATAATAAAATAAAGGATATTGATGGGGAGGTTTATCATAGAACCGGTGATACTGGTTTTATTGGAAAGAATGGCAATCTTTATATTACTGGAAGAAAGGATTTTTCAATAATATTAAATAATGAAGTCTTAAATACTTTTTATATACAAAATAGATTGAATAGAATCAAAGGAGTTAAGAAGAGTGCCATTATTCAGGATAAAAAGGGTAAGATTTATATTTTTATAGAAAAAGAGAAAAAAAGTAGAAAAAAACTTATTATTTCTGATATTAAAAAGATAATAGATTTTGACTTTTCAATAAGATTTTTAAAAAGAATCCCCTTAGATAAAAGACATAACACAAAAATAGATTATGGGAAATTATTGAAGTTATTATAAGCTGGGGATATCCCAATAGAAAAAGAGGTTGAAGATTTTTCTTTATTTTTTAAGACATTGAATCTTATGACCCCTACTATCATGACTATACCTCCACATCCTATTAATCCAGATCCAACCCCGATTAAAGAGAGGGAAGTAAGATCTGATACATACGATTTATCAGCAAGAGGTAAAAAATAGTTTACAATTCCTACTATTAAAAGTGGCAAGCCAATTGTCATTGTTATTATACCACTCGAGATTAATATTTTTTCTAATCTATATTTCTCTTTAAACCAGCTAAAGTCAATGTCTTTTAGAATTGGATTTTCTTTTTTATTTTTGTCATCAGTTAAATCAGATGTGGTATCATTGTAAAAAGTCATGCTAAAATAAAAATTATGTTGTATAAATTTAAATTCTGCAGAAAAAAGATTAGTAGAGAGAAATAAAAGTATAATTATACCTAAAATTCTAAAGTGTTTCATAAAATTTAATTACTATGGTATTTGATAAATATTATAGACCTAAAATCTAATTTTATCCAAATTTTTTTAAAAACTATATCCAATTTTTTTCAAAAATTCTTTTCGTTTTGTTTTATCCTCTTCTGTTTCTACTCCTTTTGGAGAAAAACCATCTATAACACCGATAATTCCAGCCCCATTATCATTATCAACAGTTAATACTGTCAATGGATTTGCTGTGGCACAATATATACGGCAGACCTCATCACACATCTTTATTTTTGATAGAATATTTATTGGATAGCAATCTTTTAACATTATGACAAAAGTATGGCCTGCTTTAATGTTTTTCATAAAATTTATTGCTTTTTCTTCAAGATCTTTATCATTACTTTCATACCTTATTAGACATGGACCTGATGCCTCACAAAAGGCAACAGCAAACTTTGCATTTGGAACAGTGCATGCAATAATTTCAGCAAGATCTGAAACAGTCTTTATAAAATGGCTCTGTCCCAATATTAAATTTATTGAGCCATCGTTATCGTAAAAAAAGGATTTGATATCCATATTACATCTCCCTGAATTTCTTTATTTCTATTATACTTAATTAAATAAAGTTTGTCAATTGAAGAAAATAGCCACTATGATTTAATCCCAATTTATTTATTAATTTAGAAAAATAAGTAAAAGGTTTTAAAAATATTTACTATTTCATTATCAATTCATAGGCATCTCTTGCAATTCTTTCCTCTTCATCAGTTGGCACAACCAATATTGTTACTGGTGAATAGTCTGTTGAAATTATTCCCAAATGACTGCCAACGAGTCTATTTCTTTCTGGATCAAGATGAATGCCAATATTCTGAAGATTCTTACATATTCTTTCTCTCATAAGAACACTATTTTGACCTATACCACCAGTAAAAATAAGCATATCTACTTTTACTATAATAGCACAATACGCACCAATATATTTTTTAACTCTATAAGCAAATACATCAATGGCAAGTTGAGCCCTCTTATTTCCTTCTGAAGCGGCTTTTTCTATATCCCTTAAATCATTCGAAACGCCAGAAATACCTAAAAGTCCACTCTTTTTATTAAGAGTATTCATAATATCTTTAATATCATACCCTTTATCAGCAAGATAACCAATTATTGCAGGGTCTATATCACCAGATCTTGTTCCCATTACAAGTCCTTCGAGTGGAGTAAGCCCCATTGAAGTATCAACTGATTTACCGGCATTTATGGCAGTAATAGAACAACCATTTCCAAGATGAACAGTGATTAAATTTGTATTTTTTGCTGATCTTTCACAAAATTGTAATGCCTTTGTCATAACATATCTATGACTCGTCCCATGAAAACCGTATTTTCTTATCTTATACTGCTCATAAAATTCATAAGGAAGGGGATATGTGTAGGCATAGTCTGGTAGTGTTTGATGAAAGGCTGTATCAAATGTTGCTGTGTGTTTTGCATTTGGCATTGCCTCTATAGCAGAAATAATTCCCTGAAGATTTGGCGGATTATGCAGAGGAGCAAGATCAGAACATTTCTCGATTGTCTCTATTACTTTCTCGTCAATTATAACAGAATCGCTATAACTCTCACCACCATGTACAACCCTATGACCAACAGCATTTATTTCATTAATGTCGCTGATAATCCCATATTCTTTATCAGTTATTGCATCTATCATAAGTTTAAATGCTTCTTTGTGATCCTTTACCTCTTTTTTCTTTTCATAAGTTTTACCATCTTTTGTTTCCTGTTTAATAAATGAATCCTTTAACCCTATCTTTTCTACTATTCCTTTTACAAGATTCAGTCCTTCTGGCATTAAAAATAATTGATATTTTAAAGAAGAGGAACCACAATTAATTACTAAAATTTTTCTATGTAGCATAAAGAATCCTCATTATTAAAGAGTATTAGAAAACCTTACAGGTTTATATTTTTAAAATATAGATAACTTTTATAAAAATGATTTTTAATTTTACTATATTTTTATTATACCAAATTTTTAAAAAACTGCAATATTTTTTTATAAAAATTTATTTTTTTTGAAAAAGTTATAATGGATTTTTTTAGAGGAATTATATACTAAAAGAATTTTATTTTGTCAGAAAAGTAAAGTATCGTGGTTTGTTAAAAGCAGAGTTATGCTAATAGTGGTTTTAGTGAAGAGTAATAAAATATAAAAAAATTTAAAAAATGCCAGTCTTTATAGAAATTGAATCTGTTTTAAGCAAAAATCTGTGCCAAAAACAAGGTAATAATATACCTCCTGGTCTATATAAAAGGGGATATCTGGATGAATCCTCTCATCCTTATCCTTATACCATTTCACCTTTCTTGCCCTCATATCCTCTATTTTATTTCTTACTCTCTCAAGCCTCTTTTCAAACCCATCCACCCCATACTTTTCCACAAGATCAAAATATAATTTCAATATCTCTCTTACCAATACAGCGATACTAAAAGTATTTAAAGTATCGTGTATCTGTTTTAATTCATTATAAATTTTCTCTTCCAGAAATACCCTTACTCTTTTTGTCGCATTCACATAAGGATAGTCTCTCTTTCTTCTATCCTCTGTTAAATGCTTTTTCTTTAAAAAAGGCAGCATTGTATTTATTACCTCTCTTATTATTTCAGATACTCCTTTATTATTTTGTTCTGTTAAAATTTTAATTTTACCAAATAAATTATCATCAATGACAAAATCAAATTGCAGCATTTTATTTACCTCCAATAATATAAAAAATATTTCTATATATTAATCACAAATTTTTTGAGAAAATCCTTTACAAGTTTTAGAAAAAATTTAAAAGATTTTTTTAAAAATAGATTTTTAATATCTTTTGGCTAACTATAGTTTTTTGGGTATAAAAAATGTTTTAAAATTAAAAATGTTGAATTTTTGTTATAATTATAGTATTTTATATAATCGTAAAAAATAAAACATTTATTAATATACAAATGGAAGGATTATGAAAGGAATTATTTACTATTATTCAGGGACAGGGAACACAAAAATAGCAGTTCAATATATTGTTGGGAAAATAAAGAATGCTGAGTTTTCTCTTTTTGATATTGTTAAAGAAGGTATAAAAGAAAAAAAAGATCCTAATATTTTACAATATGATATTATAGGCATAGCTGTTTTTACAGATTGGCTTGGACCTTCACAGATAGTAAAAGATTTTATTGAAAAACTTCCACAAGGGAAGGGGAAAAATGTTTTTGTTTTTAATACCTGTGGTAATATAAGTGGAAAAACACTCAAACTCCTAAAAAAATGGTTGGAGATAAAAGATTACAGAATTATTGCAGGTTTTACATTAAAAATGCCGGATAACTATCCACCTTTAAATAAAAATAAAACTTTAATTATAGGGGAAAATAATCCATCACAAAAAGAAATAGAAGAATTTAATAAATTCATTCAGGAACTTGATATAAAATGTGCTGCAATAAAAGAAAAAAGAACAGTACCTATAAGTAAAATAAAGATAGGAATTCTAAATTCCATACTACCTGTATTTAGCAGGAAAAAATCTAAAAAAGCGATGGGTAATCTATTCGTTGATGAAGCAAAATGTATAGAATGTGGTATTTGTGCTCAGGCATGTCCTTATAATGCTATAAAATTAAATCCAAAACCTAAATTTGATGACCTACTATGTTTTGGATGTTGGGCATGCTATAACCGATGTCCAGAAAAATGTATATATACTAAAAAAATGAAAGAATGTGCTCATTATCCCAGACCATTACCAGAACTTGTAGAAAAATTAAAAATATAGAAAATTGATTATAATTTTTTTAAATAAATTGACTTTTTTATAAAAATTTAAATGATTAGCCATTAAATGAGTATAAAAATTAAAATTCAATATCTAATATTACTTTCTTTATTTATTCTATTACTCTTTTTATCTTTAATTTCAATTGCTATTGGCTCAAAAAGTATACCTATTGATAAAATATTGATTGAAATAAAAAATTATTTTATTTATCCTAATGCTGAATCAATTGAACAAAAAATAATAATTAATCTAAGAATTCCAAGAATAATACTTGCCATTTTTGTTGGTGGAATGCTTTCGGTATGCGGGCTTATTTTACAGACCATATTTAAAAATCCACTTGTAGAGCCATTTACCTTAGGAATTTCTGCAAGTGCATCTTTTGGAGTTGCTCTTGCTATATTTATCTCAGATTTTTTTCTTAAAATAAGAATTCCTTTTTTCCCATTTTCTTTGATAAGTGGAATATTGGGTGTAAGCATTATATTACTATTTTCTTTATCAAAGAATATCTCTATATATACGATAATTTTTATTGGCATAAGTATATCCTATTTTTTTAATGCTCTTTTAACTCTCCTGTTGTCACTTCTTGGAAATAGAAGTTATGACATTATAATATGGATGTTTGGCTCATTTTCAATAATTCCATCCCGACTTGTAATAATTTTATTCATATTCTTTTCACTAATCATACTCATTGTATTATTATTATTTCACAAAGAACTTGATCTTTTTTATTTTTCAGAAGATGTGATAAAAAGTATGGGGGTAAAATTAAATATTTTAAGAACTATTTTACTCGGTTTAATCTCGTTTATTACGATCTTTTCTGTCTCTTTTTGTGGAATAATTGGATTTGTTGGTCTTGTGATTCCCAATATAGCAAAATTAATATTTTATAGAAAGCACAATATTTTAATAATGGCAAGTTTTTTAATGGGTGGGATTTTACTTTTAATAAGTGATGATATAGCAAGAAGTCTTGTTTCCCTATTTTCTGATTATGGAAAAGAGTTACCAATTGGAGTAATCACCTCTATAATAGGGGTGCCATTTTTTATATATTTTCTAACAAAAAGAGAAAAAATATAACTATGATGTTTAAAGTGGAAAATCTAAATTTTTACTGGGATAAAAAAAATATTTTGTTTACTGATTCTACTTTTAATATAAAAAAAGAAAGATTAACGACAATTGTTGGAAGAAATGGCTCGGGTAAAACCACGCTACTAAAAATTTTATGTAATTTAATAAAACCAGTAAAGGGGGATATCTTTTTAAATAACATCAAAATAGACAAATATAAACCAAAAGAGTTAGCCAAAATACTCTCTTATGTTGAACAGGATTTTGATAAAAATATACCATTAAAAGTAATCGATATCTTAAAATTAGGGACATATCCCTATCTTTCTATATTGTATAATAATAGAGAAATAATCGATAGAATTGATAAAGCAATAGAACTCTGCAAACTAAAAGATTTTTTACAAAGAGAATTTAATAAACTTTCAACTGGAGAAAAACAAAAAGTTATACTTGCAAAAGCATTATGTCAATCTGATTCTGTTATATTACTGGATGAACCAACGAGTTTTTTAGATATAAAAAATGAAATAGAGATAATCAATCTTTTAAGAGATCTTGTAACAAATCATAAATATACTGTTGTTATGATAACTCACAATATTAATCTTTCATATCAATATTCTGATGAAATAATTACTATTTTTGATAAAAAGATAGAGACTCATAATAAAAAAGATCTTTTAGATCCTATAATTTTAAGAAAAATATATGATGTTGATATAAAAAAGATTGAATATAAGGATAGTGTTATTTTTTACTATTAAAATTGTCTTAAAAAATAAGAATATTTTAAATTAAAGAGAAAATAACTACAAAATTTTTAATATAAATACGATAATAATATCATGACACAAAAAGAATTAATCTCTTTATTAACAAAAATAATTTTTCTAATTTTATTTATATTCTTTATATTCATAATAACAATAAATATTTATAAATTTGTAGAATATGTTGTAAAAATTGATCAAATATTAAAATTGATGGAAGAAGATAATAAAGAACTTCCATTAATAAATACTCAATTTAACTATTTAGATATTAATGAAGGATTATATGATCCAAATATCGCATATACTGCTGAAAAATTGGGATATAGGGACAGACTTAAGGATATTAATGGAAGTGAATGGGGCGAAGGGATAAATATTCTTGTAATTGGTTCTGACAAAAAAGATTTTCATAAAGAGAAATCAAGAGCAGATGTAATAATTGTCTTAAGAATAATAAAAAGTGGTAAAATTCTTTCATTATCAATACCACGCGATTCACTCATAACATTTTCAACAGGAGAATATAAAGGATATACAGAAAAGATAGGCCATAGCCTTTTCTGGGGAGGCCTTGAAAATCTTAAACATAATATAGAAATAATAATGGGCAGTCCTATTCATAAAGTTATAATTGTGGATAATTTCAGGAGTTTTGAGGCTTTTCTTTCAATAATTGGCGGTATAAAAGTAGATAAATTTTTATATGGAAAACTCGGTATCCAGTGGATAAGAAATAGAAATTTTGTATATGGTGATATAGAGAGATGTAAAAGGCAACAAATTTTTATAAAAAAAGCTATTTCAAAATTATGGGAGATAAGTAAAAAAGGAAATTATTTCTATTGTATATTTGCATATAGGGCATTTAAAAGAATTTTTGAAACAGATTTAACAGAAGAAGAGTTTATAAAAATTATATACATTTTAAAGTCTAATAATTTTTTACCAGAAGAAAATCTTTATTCTTCTGTATTAAATGGAAGATTTGGAAAATATAATTCTATTTTAAGTGCAAGAAATAATCTCTCCTGCTGGATTTTAGATGAAAAAGAGATAGAAAAAATAAGGCTGTTGTTTTATTCAGATAGTAAAAATTTTTCGTTTTATGATAGAAAAATTACTTTCTTTGACTATTTAAAGAATGATATACAAATTATTTTAGCAAATAAAAATACATCTAATAATAAAATAAAACAATCGAGTATAATCAATAAATAAAATTAACATAAGAAAACTTTGAGTTTTTCATTATCTAAAAATAAACTTGCCTCCATCTCCATCCCTTTTTTTAAAAAAAATCCAACTACTCTGAAATTTAAGATATATTATGACGAAAAAAAGAGTATGAGAAAAAGGATTTTATTATTCTTTCTTATATTAATTTTATTCTCTTCTTGCACAGATCCAAAATATCAAAAAGATGAGATTATAAAGGGAATTGCTATATCAGAAGATTACTATAATGAATATAGCTTTATAGATTACAATACAGTAAAAGATATTTTTAATCTTAATAATATAGATTTCTTATTATGTGGACTCCATAATAAAGAAAATTCAAAAAGATCTTTTTCTAATGATATAAAAAACATTTCTAAAAAATTAAAAAATGATAAATTAGTATATAATGTTCCAATACTGGATGAAAAATATTATTATGACAATCCCTCTGATAATCAGACAATATTTTTCTTTGATAAAAATAATAATACATTGTTCAATCCCTATCACAGAGAAAAATTGTGCAATATTCTTTTAAATTTAATAACATTAAAATATGATGGAACAACTAAAAATTATTTTAATAAATATATAGAACTTTTAGATAAAGGCTATATTCTTGGACCTTCTGTCTCTTCAGAAATAATAGGACCTCAATGGTTTATACCGGGTGATTTAAGAATGTATATTGTAAAAAATAATAAAGAAAGTATTCAAAAGGCAATTTCAAAAAGAAGGATATATGTTTCATTAGAAAAAGATGTCATAATTAACTTTAAAATTGCTAATTATAAAATAGGCGAAATAATAAATTCTTTTTCCACTAATATTTTACCTTTTTCGTTAAACATAAAGAGTCCAAATTCAAAAATAGGCTCAGTAGAAATAATTTCTAACAATAATGAAATTATTTTTAAAACTTCTACCATCAACAGAAATGAGTTTATTTATAACAATAATATAGAATTAAAAAATTCTTTTGCATATTATATGGTTAAAGTGCAATTTAATAATGGAAATATAGCATTTACAACACCAATATGGATCGTTAATAAACCTCTCTGTGTAATAAATAGCATTGAACAGCGTCCTTTAACAAAGAAAAATACAATAAAATATACTTTTTGCCTTGAAAACATCAGAGAAGAGGCTATAGAAGATTTAACACTCGATATTATATCTTCAGAAAAAGGATTAATAAATTCTAAAACTATAAGTCTAAAAAAAAGAGAAACTTTTTATTATTCTGATGATTATACCTATGAAAATGATTATCAGGAAATTTTAACTTTTCATTGTTATAAAGATAATTTTTCTTTTTACTCAAATATGGAAATAGATAAAAAAAGTAGATCTGTATCAGTATTAATTGATGCAGCACATAATAATATTTTTAAAAATGAGATGTCAAAATTAAAGGAACTATTAGAATCCAATAATTTTATTGTTAGTAAAGAAGAGAGAATAAAATTTTTTGAAGACTATGAAAATCTTAAAAAATATCATATTATTTTAATCACAATACCAGAAAATATTTTAGGAATTATGGATCAGAATATGTTTTTCTTTGTGGCCATAAATAAATACGTTTATAATGGAGGTATCATAGTAGTTGCAGCCTATAATCATGAAAATATAGCCTCTACTATAGTCTTTATGAATGAAATTTTAAGAGTTGTCTACTCTCAGATAAGATTCAGAATTGATGATAAATTTAATGTATCAAGAATAAAAGACTTAGAATCAAATTATATGAATAATCCATCTATGCCTATCTTTTATAATATAATACCATTAGATCCATCAGAACAAAAAATAGAAAAGATCTATATGAGAAATCCAGTTGAATTCTTTTCACAGATTGGAACACCAATAAACAAATTGTATAATATAGAGCCATTGGTTATATTTAATGAAACCACAAGAGTTGATAGTCATTTTATAAAAAATTATTCTGATTACTCTTCTGCTGTTATTTCAAATTTCGGATCCGGGAAAGTGGTTATATTGAGTGGTATAAATTTTAGTGATTATGATATAGACAATCTCAACAATAAAGAATGGATTCTTAGCCTCTTTAAATATATAAGCAAAACTAATTAGAGTTTATCTATAGCTATGAAGACCCGACAGTAAAAAGTTCACACCTAAAAATGTAAATAGAGCGAGTAAAAAACCAATTATCTGAACGATCACTGTTATTTCTTTCCTTGTTTTGCTAACCAGTCTTAAATGAAGATATATTGTATATACCAACCAGGTGATTAAAGCAAATGTCTCTTTTGGATCCCATCCCCAGAATCTTCCCCAGGCATAATATGCCCATATAGCACCAAATAAAAGAGCACCAGATGTAAATAAAGGATAGCCAATTATTATAGACTTATTGATTATCCTTTCGAGTGCCTCTTTTTGAGCCTCATTTTTTATTAAAAAATAGTATATACCAGATGCAAAAGCAAATGCAAAGAATGCCTCGCCAATAAATGTTAAACTTACATGTAAAACAAGCCAGCCAGATTTCAGTGCAGGCAGCGGCATCTTTATTTCTTGAGGGGCAATTGGGGATAAACATATAGCAAAGATAGAAAATGCGACAATTGTCGTAATAAAAACAAGAGTATTCTGAATTCCCTTTTTAAGATTTAGTAAAATATATAATAAAATTATTAAAGTTATAACTCCAGAAAAAAATATAAGAGCCTCAAAGGTATTTGTTATTGCCAATGTTTTTATTAAAATAGAGCGAATTATTATTTCATACATAATCAATAAAAAAATGCCAAGAAGAGTGCCTATTTCAAATCTTATTCTGAATTTAATAAAGAAATTAATTATTTCGATTAGTATTGTTAGTAAAAATAGAATTAAAACAAAAATAAATATCATTTTCTTGTGACTCCTATTATTTTAATATAAAATAAAATTAATCCAATAAAAATAAGTATAATCCCTATTATAATAGAAATATTACCATAATCCTTAACAAATTTTAAACCAGTCATCTCTATTGATTTTGCATTTTCTATTACATATTCTCCAATTTTATTTCCAATATTGAATTCCATTATTCTTTCACTCTCTTTAAAATATAACTTACTATCAGTAAATTTAAGAAAAGTATATTTATTACCAGAATTTGTTGAGATAGAATCACCATTTACAATCTTTTTTATTCCGATATCACTGGCTAAACTAACAATATCAATAATTTTATAAGAATTTTGATATATATTTATCCCATTTATAGATACAGGATAATTTACCTTTAAAATCATTTCTTTTATTTTTTTATTTTCTGAATCGTAAAGATAAAATTGAGTTATATAATTCTTTATTTTGCCATTCTCATATTTTTCAAGATCTATTTTTTCTATTTCTAAAAATTTTCCCTGCCCAACATCTATCCTCTCACCTATTTTAAACCATCTAAAATCCTCTACTCTTGTAAAAATACTTATAATACCACCAATAATTATTACCAATAATCCAATATGAATAAAATCAGATCCCTTTATCAATTTTGTTTTTAAATTTAATATAAATCTCGGAATAGAGCATAGAGAAAGATTTATTATAAAAAGAGTAGAAATTATAAAAAATACCGGAGACTCAAAATAATTATTAAAACGTATTAAAATTATAATGTAAAATATTAGTGTTGGATAATTGTTTTTGTAAAATTCTATATCCATACCCTGTGGGATAATTCCAGCAATTGTGCTAAAAATTACTAAAATAATAAGTAGAACAATTCCGGTTTTAATTGACTTTAAAAATTTAAAAAAATTCTTTAATACACGAAAAACTGAAATATTCTTCATTCTCTCTCTATATTAAATTTAAATCGCTATTTTTAGTAACAAATAGCATAAAAATATAAAAAAATCAAAAAAAAAATTTGACTTTTTAAAATTTTTATGTTATAATATATATAGATACCTGTTGAACAGGTCAAATAAACGGATGGACAACTTATTCCCCTCCCCAAAAGAGTCCATCCGTTTTTAATTTAATAATAAATAATTTCTATTTTCTGTTTTAATTCTTCTATTAGATTCTTTCTAACACTCTCTTTTATATTTGTATTATACTCACTTATAAGAATTGATTCAGCCTTATAATTTGCCTCTTCTTCTGATAATTTCTTGGGTAATACTTTACTATCTATCTTAAAAATATATAAGCCATTATTTGTAGTAAAAATTTTATCTATTAAACCAATACTTGCAGACTTAAAGGCTAATAATATCTCTTCTGTAAGACTGTTTTTTACCCTCGGATCATCAAAGGCTATAAAGCCAGCTCGCCCTTTTGGAGTAGAATTTTTTGATATTAGATCATTTGAATACTCTGTTACAGCATCTTCAAAATTAAGCCCTTTATTAAGAAGTGCAAGACACTTTTCTGCTCTCTTTTTTTGTGCTTCTCTCTCTTTTTCTTCAAGAAGTTTGCCATTATTATCATAAAAAGAAAAGTATATCATTGATATAATTACCCCTTCTCTCTCCTCAAATAGATCTGGTCTTTGCTTTTTTAATTTTTCTATCTCCTCTTTTGATGGGGTATATTTTTTTAATTTTTCATTTTCAATAGCATAACTCAAGAATTTAGATATCCACAATTGTCGTTTTACATATTCCTTATATGTTTTCATAGATAGGTTATTTATAAGAATAGCCTTTAAGAATTCATCATCACTTACAGCACTAACATCCTTGTTTACTCTACTTGCATAATAAGCCTTATCATCCCTGATCTGATTCAAAACCTCCTCTTCAGTAGGTTCTGTAACAGATATCTTTGCTCCAATATAAAGAAGGGCATCCTCAACCAATTCTTTAAGAGCCTCTTCATAGCTTATGTTATAAAGTTTAGCTCTTTTTAATACATCACTTTTTAATATTATCTCACTACCTACTTTTGCAACCCTACCAACATTTATCTGAGTTTGAGTATAAGATAAATATATAAAATTTAGAATAATGCCTATTAAAATAAATTTTTTCATAAACCACCTCTTTTATTTTTTAAATATAATATCAAAATTCTTAAAAGTTTTTAACTCTTTTCCAAAAATATTTATTAGAATTTTTTTAAATAAAATAATAAATTCATAAATAATATCTCTATTAAAATCCATATCTTTTATTTCTATAAATTTCTTATCAAAAAATTTATTAAAAATAGAAACAGAATAGTCTGAAATAATTATATTCTTATCAGTAGCACAATTTTCACAAAAAATACCACCATTTTTTAAATCAAAAAAATAAAAATTGTTACTATTTTTACAATTATTACAACTTTCTAAATTAAATCTATAGCCATTCAAATATATAAATTTTATTACAAAAAACAAAAAAGATTTTATAATATCATTACTCTCTTTTAAAATCTCTATACTATAATCCAATAGATAAAAATAACTCTTAAATTCATTACTTTCAAGATAACTATTCAACAAAATTTCATTATAAAATGAAACAAGATAGATTAATTTTATATCTTTCTTTAAAAAATCATTACAATCCGCATCTGCTATATCATCCAATTTAAAAAGATTATTTTTTGGATTTCTGTTTAGAAAAAGCGTTGCCTTAACAAATGGCTGAATTACAGGACAGAATCTACTCTTTAATTTTTCTGCCCCAAATGCTGTTGCTGAATTAATTCCTATATCAGGAGATATAAATATAAAATTCCTATCTATCTCCCTTATGGTTTTATATTCAAGTATATAAGCTTTTGTGGTAATGTAACGGCTTGTTCTCATAATGAATTAAAAATTCTTTTTAATTTTAAAATATCCCTCTCTAAAATAAAAGCACCTTTACTCTTCAAAGAAAAACCTGCACATTTATTTGCAAAATATAATAAATTTAATAAAATATTCTCATTCATAGTTAAAATTTTTTCTTTATTTAAAAAAGACTTTTTAATAAGAAAATATATTATGCCAGCGCTAAAATTATCACCAGCGCCTATTGTATCGACTATATTTCTTATCTTTATGGCTTCTGCTTTAATAATATTGCCACCTCTTAACTTTGCATAAGAACCATTACTTCCATCTGTGATTATTGCTAAGATTGGTTTAAATTGAGAAAGAAAATTAAATCCATCTTCTATTTTAGTTATATTTGTTATGTTTGCTAAATCTTCAATTGAGCATTTTATAATGTCTGATGACTTAAAATTTTCATATATATACTTTTTACTCTTCTTAGAATTAAGATGTTTTTTCCTTATATTGGGATCATACATTATTAAAATATTATTTTTCTTTGCTATATTTATCATTTTTTTTACATTATTTCTATTTTCATTAAGTATTGAAAATATTGAGCCATAATAAAATAATGAACTATTTACTATATTTTTTATATCCATTTTTACTTTTGAATTTTGTCTATAAAAATCATAAGTTGCATTGCCATCTCTGTTTATTATGCAAAAGGCTAATGCTGTTTTATAATCATCTATTCTTTTTACATTTTCTGAATTAATCTTGTATTCTCTCATTTTTTCAATAATAAAATTTCCCCAGAAATCATTTCCAATATAAGAATAAAAATCAACATTTATGCTGAGTCTTGCAAGTGTTACTGCTGTGTTGAATATTGAGCCCCCACACACTGGAGAGAAATCAAAACTCTTTCTATCTTTTATTAGATCAATAAGAGCGTCCCCAAATAGTGCTATATTATGCATAACCTACCTTTTTAATTTCCTTTAATGATATTGTATAGGCTGATTATAAAGGCGGGATTAAACCCCGCCTTTATAATGAAAATCAAGAAATTATTTAAAAAATATTTTAAAATTATCCTTTAAAAATCTCTAACGAGTACTCTCTCAACAAACTGATCAGAAGTTATTGTCCCATTTGAAAGATCTCTTACATCTTTTGCAGCAACATAGTATCCTTTCTGATTACCATCGTTATAAATAATTCCAACTGCAAGTACTTTATCCATAGAATTAACTCTTTTGTATAAGAAAGCAACCCCATACAAAAAAACCTGTGCCCAATCATTTGTATTCTTATTAACAGTATATTTAAATACTGTAATAAAAGTAGTATTATCTTTACTCCAAGCTGGCTCAAGATAATCGTCATCTTTAAGATTATTAATATTATAACTGCCACTCGATGAAGAGGATTGATTTTGTTTCTTTTGAGATGTTGATTCGCAGTTAAAAAATAAAAATAATAAAAAAGATAAAATTAAGATAAATAAATAAGGTCTTTTCATGGTTTTTTCCTTTAATATAAAAAAATAAATTTATCCTTAAAAATTAAGGATATATAGAAAATTATATAACAAAAAATAAAAAAAATCAATTTATTTCAGGAAATATTTCAAAAATTTTTATTTTTTTCTTTATGTTGAAATTTTAAATGAGTATCATCTGTAATATTATATTTTTTTTCAATGTTATATATTTTTACATCATGTATAAAATGTTCTACAGCGAATCTAACCATCATCTTATTTTTAGTATAAATGCCAGCCCCTTTTAAATAGCTATCGCCACCGCATAAAAATAGCTCTTGTTCATCTTTTATTACCATTATTCTCCATACATCTTTTAGAGATTCTATATTCTGAATAAAACTCGACTCCATCTCCATAGAATATACATTAAATTTTTCTTTAAATATTTCATCTATCTTTGACAGACTGAATATATGCACCTCTATCTTGTCTGAAAGAGTCAATAACTCATTTCTAATCCAGTCAAGTTCTCTCATACCAGCACTTATATATAAATACTTTTCAGCACTCTTTACCATATATGATAATTTATCTATCTGATTTTTTCTCTCTGTTAAAGTAATAAAAAGATCTTCTGGAAGTTCTGGTTTTTCAAGTTGTGATAGAGAATCTTTTAATAAAGAGAGAGCACTCTCTGTTTTTTTATTTATGCTATACTGTATCTCTTCAAATGATTTTGCAACATAAGAGGAAGCACTCCCCTGTGTAAGATGTATAAAACCATAGTTTCTCAATTTCTCAAGTATACCATAGACAAGCGATCTTGAAATGGTGGTATTTTTTGCAATGTCATAGCCACTACAATTAGGATGGGTTTGAATATAGAGAAAAACTTTTGCATCATTCTGAGTTAATCCGAGAGACAAAAATGAATTTATCACAAGATTTTCTATTAATTCCATATAATTCCTATTTTTTCTCCCCCTCTTTTTTTGAAGGTTCGGCTTTTTCTTCATTAAGAATTGTTGCTTCAATTCCACCTTCAAGAAAAAATGTATTTGTATCAACATTTACTATTATCTTTTTAGCACTATATATAGACCCCTGATTTTCTACTGTTGGAAATCCGGTAATCTCCATTATTTTATCCTTTCTTGTATATTTTACTGATGCACCTTTTGCAAAAATATCTTTTTGAAAAATTCTTATATTTCCCTGAACAATTGCTAGCTTTTCTTTATCATAATTATATATTGCATCACCAAATACAGCAACCTCCTCTTCAACATCAACATAAAAGGCATTTTCTCTTATTACAAATTGCTTTTCACTTTTATAATACTCTGCATATTCACCACCGATCTGGATTTTTTCTTTTTCCTGAAAAATACGTATATTCTTTTTAAAAATAGCCTTTTCCACATTATCATCTTTTGTAAGATATATCTCCATTTCATCACAGTATATCTCATTATTATCTATGGTAATATGAGCATTCCCCTTTGCATAAAAGACCTTTTTTTGCTGATTGTAAGAGCCATAATTTGATGTTAAATTTAATTCATCTATTTTACCATAAAATTTATACCCTAAAAATAAAAACATCAACAAAAAAATAAATCTATTTCTTATCATTTGTGTTATCCTCATAATAATATTTTAACTCTAAGTTATTAAAAGAGGTATCCTGTTTATTGATATCAGATTCCATTGAACTTGCTTTTAAGTATGAGCCATCCTCTTTTTCTATAAAAATTTCTGTATTACTCGACATTTTATTATCTTTATAATTTAAAAAGAGCTCCTCTGTATAAAGTGTAGCCTTTTCTTCAATCATCTTTATTTTAATGTTCCCTTTAAAAGTGACATTTTTTGTCTCCTGATCAATATAAGAATAATCGGCATTTATCTCGGCTTTTTTCTCACCTTTTGAATTATACACAATGGCATATATACTCTCGCATTCTATTTTATTCTTTTTGTCAAAAAATTTTGCAAAGTCAATCTTTGTATAAAGATATTTTTTCCCATTCTTATAGATAAAATGCTCATAATTTTTTTGAGTCATATCCGGAAATATCTCTTTTTCTGTGATCTTTTCTACTTTTGAGTTACTACAGCTAAAAATAAAAATAATCAAAATCAAAAATCTAATTTTCATTTTTTATTTAAAATACTCTTTTTTATAAATTCAACAAATATAGGACTAGGAGAAAATGGTTTGGACTTGAATTCTGGATGAAATTGTACTCCAACACCAAAAGGATGATCTGGCCACTCCACTGCCTCTATTAAATCCACTTCTTCTGTGATACTGGCTATAATAAGACCATTTTTCTTAAACTCTTCTCTGTATATATTATTAAATTCATATCTATGTCTATGTCTTTCAGAAATTTTTTCAGATTTATATGCCTCATAAATATGTGTATTTAAAAAAACTCTTGATTCAATAGCACCCAACCTCATTGTTCCACCCTTGGCACTAACGCCAATCTGTTCCTCAAGCATACTTATAACTGGATATGGGGTTGTTGCATCAAACTCTGTTGAATTCGCCTCTTTATAACCGAGCACATTTCTTGCATACTCTATTACCATTATCTGCATACCAAGACATATTCCAAAATAAGGAATTTTATTCTCTCTTGCAAAATTGGCTGCTATTATCATTCCTTCAATGCCTCTTTCATCAAACCCGCCGGGCACCAATATACCATCAATATCACTCAGCATAGAAGAGACATTCTCCTTTGTTAGATGATCACTTTTTATTTTAACAATCTCAATTTTAGACTCATTAGCAATTGCTGCATGATTTAAAGCCTCATATATTGACTTATAGGCATCCTGAAGATCAACATACTTTCCTACAACAGCGATTCTTACCTTTGTTTTTGGATTTTTAATCTTATATACAAGATCTTCCCATATTGAGAGATCTATTTTTAACTCTTCATTATCATTTAATAGTTTTAATTTTTTTAATATTAATTTTGTAAATCCCTGATTATGATATAAAAGAGGAATTTCATAAATAGAACTCTTTATTGTGGATGCTTCAATTACAGAATCCTCTTCCACATTTGTAAATAGAGCGATTTTCCTCTTCATTAAAATATCCATTGAACCATCTATTCTACAAAGGATAATATCTGGCTGAATACCTATCTCTCTTAACTTTTGAACACTATGTTGTGTTGGCTTTGTCTTAAATTCATCTGCTGCATTTATTTTAGGTATGAGTGTTAAATGAATGAAAAGGACATTATCTTTGCCAACCTCATACATAAATTGTCTTGCTGCTTCGAGAAATGGTATTGATTCTATGTCTCCAACAGTACCACCAATCTCTATTATGCCAATTTGAGTATCTTTTGCTAAACTCTGCCTTATTCTTCTTTTGATTTCATCAGTAATATATGGAATCACCTGTACACATTTTCCCAAGTATTTACCGGCTCTTTCCTGTTCGATTACCTCTCTATATACAAGCCCTGTTGTAATAGAATTGTTTCTGGTCAAAAAAGCATTTGTAAATCTTTCGTAATTGCCAAGATCAAGATCAGTTTCTGCTCCATCATCTGTAACAAAAACTTCTCCATGTTGATATGGACTCATGGTACCAGCATCTACATTTAGATAAGGATCTATCTTTGTCATTGAAATTTTATAACCAGAAGCTTCAAGCAAGGCTCCTATTGAAGAAGATGCTACCCCTTTTCCGAGAGATGAGCAAACGCCACCAGTCACAAATATATATTTTATATTTTTCATAAAAACTCCTATTCTTATAAAACAAAATTATAATATACAGAAAATCCTTGATTTTGTCAAAAATTTTATATATACTTTTCCTTAAAAATTATATTTTTTAAAATTTAGATTTTAAGATAAAAGGGGATTAAATGGATAAAAAATACTATTTAAATCTTATAAAAATCGCATTAAAAGAGGATCTTGGCAATACAGGGGATATCACCACTGATGCTATTTTTAAGAATAATGATAAGATAGAGACATTTAAGTTGATTGCAAAAGAAAATGGCATTTTGTGTGGAAAGGATGTTTTTATAGATGTTTTTAAGACAATTGATAAAAAATGTGAGGTAGAATTTTATTTTAATGATAAAGATTCTATTAAAAAAGGGGATATTATTGCAAGAGTAAGAGGAAGGGTATCGAGTATATTAAAAGGGGAGAGGACTGCTCTTAATTTTATATCTCATTTGAGTGGAATTGCTACAAAGACAAGTCTATTTGTGCACAAGGCAAATGGTAAGGTCAAAATTCTTGATACAAGAAAGACCATACCTGGTTTAAGATATCTACAAAAATATGCTGTTTTGTGTGGTGGTGGGACAAATCATAGAATAGGTTTATTTGATATGGTATTGATAAAGGATAATCATATTGATGCTGCTGGTTCAATAACAGAGGCTGTAAATCTTGTTAGAAAAAAATGGGGAAGTAGATATAAAATTGAAGTTGAAACGAGAAATTTAGAAGAGGTTAAAGAGGCTTTAAGATTAAATGTAGATAGAATAATGCTTGATAATATGGATATAGAAACCATAAAAGAGGCTATAAAAATAATTAATAAAAAGAGCGAGACAGAAGTATCTGGCAATATGACAATTGATAAAATTGAAGAGATGGCAGAGGCTGGAGTTGACTTTATATCTTTTGGGGAGCTTACTCATACTATTAAAGTCTTTGATTTTTCTTTGAAGAAAGAGTGATTTTTTAAAAAGATCTAATTTTTAGTTTTTTACTATATTATGAAAGGGGATATCCCCATGATGTCACACATCTAACAAATTTTTATTTTTTTAAAAAAGAAAAAGAGATATGAATTTTTTTATCTCTGTTGTATAAATAAATTATAAAATAACCTTAACCCAACTTTGTCATAATAAAATTCATATCTTCTTTAAAAATCGATAGTTATATCGATTTTTGATTCTTTAATGGTACCTACAACTTATTCTACTATTGTGATTTTTTTATTGATTATTTTCCCATTGAGGTTAAGTTTATCAAATATCTACTTTTGGAAATCATTTGGCTTGCTTGTATTTCTTATATAGATTGTTTTATTGTCTTTTGTGACCATTGATACAGTCGATAATACCATTGTGCTAAAATGCTTTATTATTCTTTTCCAACTGAAAAAAATATCTTTTTTTCTTAATTCATATCTAATGGCATTTTTTGAAAAAGATCCATGCTGATCTTAATTTTTTCAGCATGGGGTGTTTATTGAGGAGAATTATCCTACTTTTTCTGGAAGAATACGAGAAATTAGGAATTACCAGGGTTGAGGTGAAATGTAGTATAATAACATTAAAGTTATTTTTAAGACTAACAAAGATAAAAATATACTAAGAGTAGAGAATTGTCCTACTTTTCCGGTAACGCCACACCATTCTACAAGGCTATTTATAACGATTGTTATCAAGTTATCGGCTTTGAGACATATTATTAGCAAGATTTATAGCAAAAAGTTTTTAAATCGTAAATAGTAATTTTTACTTTATATCAAAAATTCCAGTAATAACGGCAATCTATCAATAAATTCAAAATTTTTATTCTTAAA
>Ga0209409_1000335_pt1 | contig 49134 bp, 30 predicted proteins | sample AD_JPNMR1_MetaG_FD_184424 | JGI IMG/M metagenome (GOLD analysis project Ga0209409, IMG submission 184424) | Active sludge microbial communities of municipal wastewater-treating anaerobic digesters from Japan - AD_JPNMR1_MetaG (SPAdes) (version 2) | ecosystem: Engineered > Bioreactor > Anaerobic... | reverse complement strand
AGGGAAATGTGAAACTGGCTGCTGCAGGATGGGACTACGCAACAGGGTTATCCAGCAATGGTAAACTTTTTGCCTGGGGACACAATGATTTCAATCAGTGTAACATCCCATCAAAAATTGAAGGAGAGATAATCAATATAATTCCAGGTGGATATCATGGATTTGTTCTGACAAAAGACGGTAAAGCGTATGGATGGGGGACTAATAATGATGGACAATGCAATGTTCCCCAGGAAATACAGGGTAAAATTGCCAGTATATCATGCGGAGGAGTTCATACTCTTTTTCTTACAAATGAAGGAAAGGTATATGCCACAGGAAGAAATGAAATTGGCCAGTGCAAGGTTCCTCCTGAAATTCAGGGTAATGTGATAGCAGTATCAGCAGGTGGAGATTTCAGCCTTGCCCTGACAAAGGATGGCAAAGTGTACGGATGGGGCAATAATCAATGGAGACAATGCAGTGTGCCATCAGAGATTCAGGGGAATGTTGTTGCTATATCAGCAGGTGGTTATCACAGTTTATTCATAACAAAAGAAGGAAAGGTGTATGCGAATGGATACAATGAATATGGTTAGTGCAGGGTACCTTCAGAAATACAGGGCAATGTTATATCAGTGTCAGCAGGAGGTTTTCATAGTCTGGCGCTAACAAAGGATGGGAAAGTGTATGCGTGGGGCAGGAATGATTTTGGTCAGGCCAATGTTGTTCAGGAAATACAGGGAAAAGTAAAATCCATTTCAGCAGGTTCGCGGCAGAATATCGCAGTAATTCAGGTTTCTGATCCAAAAAAAGATGACAGATAAACCAATTTTTAAGGGTGCTGTGATCGGGCTTGGTTTCATTGGCGCCGGTGATGAACTTTCAGGAAGGGCAATCGGGCAGGATGTGAGAAACCTTGATGGAACCCATGCACAGGCAATGGCAAACAATCCACATATCAAACTTGTTGCTGGCGCAAGCAGGGATGAAGGTAGAAGAGCCAGATTCAAACAGAAGTTTCCAGATACAGAAGTTTATGCTGACTGGCGTGAAATGATTGAAGTTGAAAAACCAGATATTGTGAGTATTGCAACACATACGCCATCTCACGCAGAAATCACAATTGGCTGTGCTCAATTGGGTGTCAGGGCAGTTTTTTGTGAAAAGCCCATAGCCACAAAACTTTCTGATGCTGATAGGATGCTGGAAATGTGTGATAAACATCGCACAATACTTGCAATTAATCATACCAGGAGATGGAATAGGTTCTGGCGTAACTGTCGCGAGTGCATTCAATCGTACAGTATAGGGAAAATTCAACATGCCTGTGTTCACTGGCCCACAGGTAGATTGGGTAATATTGGGACGCATATGTTTGATGCATTGAGAATGTTAACAGGACAACAGCCTGTGGCAGTCAGTGGAAGTTTAGACCCGGTTTTATATCCTGATTGTAGGGGACCTCAATATAAGGACCCTGGTGGCTGGGGAATCATTGTATTTTCATCTGGGATGAGAGCATTTATTGATGCGCCACAGGCAGGATTGTTTCCACTGGTTGTGAGGATTACTGGAGACAGAGGAGAAATTGTTATTCAAAACAGATGTGCAAAGATAAATTTTTGGCAGGGTGGTTCAAAGGAAATTGTTCCTGAAGCCAGTGATAAGACATCCCTTGATTATGCGATGGAGGATATTGTCAGTTGCCTTGTTGAATCAGGAACGCCTGCCTGTACAGGGAAAGACGGTCTCATTGCTCTTGAAGTGATAATGGGATTTCATATTTCATCCGGTTGTGGTGGAAAATGGATTTACCTTCCAATTCAGGGCAATGATAGAAATTTTGAAGTAATGATGGGCTAATTTTTCAATTATAAAAGGGCTGGAATGAAACTGAAAATTTTTTCTATGCTTGCGTTGATTTTTCTTTGCGGATTGCTTTTTGGCGCTGTTGAGAATACTTATTTCATTAATCCTTATGATGGCATCACCTGGGAACAAGTGGGTCAATATAAAGCAAATTTACATATCCATACTACTGCGAGTGATGGCAAACTTCATCCCCAGAACATTGTTGACATTTATGCTTCTTCTGGCTATAAAATTCTATCCATTACAGATCATAGTGAGATGAATAAAAATCCTGGTAATATCACATATCCCTGGGAAAACTTTAAAAGTTTGATAACCAGCAATGGAAAAACAGGGTTGTATGAAGATAGAAATGCTAAATCAATCGGTATGATTGCAGTGCCAGGAAGAGAGATTTCACAAGATCATGATGTTGGAAGTTATTTCAACTTGAATATTGATATTGCCAGTGCAAAAACAATAGAGGATGTTATAGAAAGTATAGAAAAAAATCAGGGACTTGCTGTGCTGGTTCATCCAGGAAGATATCATTTTACTGATGCCTGGTACGTAAGTTTGTTTAAAAAATATCCTGTGATTGTGGGCATGGAGGTATATAATCAAGGGGATAGGTATCCATCTTGTAAGACAATTTGGGATAATGTTTTGACAAAATTGATGCCTGATAGACCTGTATGGGGATTTTCTAATGATGATGCTCATCGAGTTGAACATATTGGCAAGAATTGGAACATGTTTCTCCTGTCTAATTTAACAACTGAGGAGTTAAGAAATGCAATGGAAAAAGGACATTTTTATTTTATTTATTGTCCTGATGGAGTTAATAGTACTCCAGCAATCATTAAGAAGATAGAAGTGGATAATAAGAATATGTTGATACACATAGAAGCAATAAATTGCAGTAAGATTGAATGGATTTCAAATGGAAAAATCGTTGGCACTGGTCCAGAATATCAGATTAAGACATCAGATGGAAAAGTTGCTAATTATGTCAGGGCAAAACTTTATGGAAGTGATAATAGATCAGTGACTGAAACCCAGCCATTCGGTATCAGGGAACAAGTTTCAAGATAAACTGAGTTTGCAAGAATATTAATGAATTTGATGGATGGAGTCCCCCCAAAATTGCCTTCTGGCTGATGACTCCTACCAATTTTGAGCAATTGTGGTGTCAATAAAAAAATTAGTCAGTTACTTGGAAGTATCAGGGGTATTATGACACAATTTTTGAATCAAATTTCCAGCAATCGATAGAAAACTTTGCATTTGAGACGCAGGCAAAACTTGATTAGAAACAAAAAAATAGAGATAATATATTTATTCCAGATTTAACCCTAAACCGGAGGAAAATATGAGAGTTGTAATTTCTTCACTCAATGCAATGGAAATTCTTGATTCAAGGGGCAATCCCACAGTAAGGGTTTTTTGTTGTTTGAGCAACGGAATAAAGGTGTCAAGTTCAGTGCCATCAGGTGCTTCAACAGGTGAGAACGAAGCAGTTGAATTGAGGGATGGGGACAAAAAAAGATATGGCGGAAAGGGAGTGCTGAAGGCAGTTGAAAACGTTAACAATATCATTGCTCCAAGAGTCATTGGAATGGAACCCCACAGACAGGCAGAAATAGACCAGATTATGATTGAACTGGATGGTACTCCAAATAAAGGAAATCTCGGCGCAAATGCGATTCTTGCTGTTTCAATGGCAGTGGCAAAGGCACAGGCAGAACTTTCTGGTCTTCCTCTATACCAGTATCTTGGTGGAACAGGCGCCACACGACTTCCTGTTCCAATGATGAATATTCTTAATGGCGGAAAGCATGCGGATAATAGTGTGGATTTTCAGGAGTTTATGGTGATGCCGATTGGTGCGCCAAATTTCAGGGAAGCGTTGAGATATGGCGCAGAAACATTTCACGCGCTCAAGAAAATTCTTTCAGAAAAAGGTTATTCAACAGGAGTGGGAGACGAGGGAGGTTTTGCTCCCAACCTATCAAGTAATGATGAGGCATGCGAGGTGATTGTCAGGGCGATAGAAAAAGCAGGATACAAGCCAGGAATTGATATTGCAATTGCGCTTGACCCTGCTGCAAGTTCTTTTTATGAAGATGGCGCATACAATTTGGCAAAGTCAAAGCAGGGTAAAAAAACTTCTGAAGAAATGATAGAACTGTATGAAAACTGGATAAAAAAGTATCCAATAGTATCCATTGAAGACGGCCTTGCTGAAAATGACTGGGCTGGGTTTAAGAAAATGACTGAAAAGCTCGGCAACAAAATTCAGATTGTCGGCGACGACCTTTATGTTACCAACACGAAGTTCATAGTAAAGGGAATAAAAGAGAAAGCCAGCAATGCAGTGTTAATAAAACTTAATCAAATAGGGACAGTGACAGAAACAATCCAGGCAATCAATCTATGCAGAAAAGCGGGCTGGGGATATGTGATTTCTCACAGAAGCGGTGAAACAGAAGATACATTTATGGCAGATTTTTCTGTTGCAATGGCTGGTGGACAGATTAAAACTGGTTCTGCCTGTAGAAGCGAAAGAATTGCGAAATACAATAGATTGCTTGAAATTGAATGGGAACTTGGCAAATCTGCTGTTTTTGGTAATCCATTTCAGAGTGAATGAAACAGCGCAAAAATGATTTTCAAACTCGGCGCCAATCATAAAAGAGCTGTTTCAACAGCTCTGACAATGCTGGATGAACCTCTGGTTTCCATTGAAAAATGGGTGGATGGAAATCAGTGTCAATCGTGCTGTACGAACAGAAACAGGGTTGCCGCATTCAGAGAAAATATTATGGAACTGGTCGCAAAACATCTGAAAAGATATGGTGCTTTATCTTCTGAAACAGCAGAATACATGGACAATCTATTTGAAAAACTTCTTTTACAACTTGATGGCATCCTTGAAACAATAAGAGCAGGCAAGCACAAAAATTTAATAATTACAATATCCTTTTGTGCAGCCAGAAAAGTGTTCGCCGATTTGAAGATAATCAAGCTGGCTAAAATCTTCTCCAAGGTAAAGTACCTGAGATGATTTACTTCCATAACGAAAGATAGTAATTCCTTTGCATTTCATTCTGTATGCTGAAATAAAAATATTTTTTACCATCTGGATTGTTGCATTTTCTGGTAGATTAATTGTTTTTGAGACAGCATTATCAGTATGGCGCTGGAATGCTGCCTGCATGAGAAGATGATGTTGTGGTTCAATCTCAAGAGCTGTTTTGAATACATTCTTGATATGCGCCGGTATTCCTTTTATATTTTTAAGAGAACCTGTTTTTAGAATTTCTGCTGTAATTTCTGGTCTCAATAATTTGAGTTTTGCTGCCTTTCTTTCCCAGACAGGGTTGATTTCAAAAATGCTTGAACCAGCCAGTTTTCTTCCGTATGCAATTGCAAAAAATGGTTCAATACCACTGGAACAACCAGCAATAATGCTGATGGTGCCTGTGGGTGCAATCGTGGTTCTTGTGCAGTTTCTCAATGCGTCAAATTGTGCTCTGTAAATACTTCTTTTGAAATCCGGAAAACTTCCTTTGATTTTTCCAAGATAGATTGAATATTCTAATGCAGTGGTGTTAATAAAATCCATAAGTTTTTCCGCAAGTTTTAAACTTTCTTTACTCCCATAAGGAATTTCAAGTTCAGCAAGCAAATCAGCCCATCCCATAATGCCAAGTCCAATTTTTCTGCTGGCAAGAGTCATCTGTTCTATTTCCTTGATAGGATAGTGATTTACATCAATCACATCATCCAGAAATCTTGTGGCAAGTTGTACAATTTGTTTAAGTTTTTCCCAATTTATAGAGCCACTATCGACAATTTTCGTAAGGTTGATTGAACCAAGATTGCAGGATTCATAATTAAGCAGTGGCTGTTCACCGCAGGGATTCGTGGCTTCAATGGTTCCAATTTCTGGTACCGGATTTTTTCTGTTAATCTCGTCAATAAAAATAATTCCAGGGTCACCTGTTTCCCATGCACACTGGCATATAATATCAAAGAGTTCTCTTGCAGGTATGCTTTTTACAGCGGTCTTTGTTCGTGGATTTATCAACTCAAATTTCTTGTTTTTTAAAACGCTTTCCATATATGTGTCTGTGACAGCAACAGAAAGATTAAAGTTTGTCAGAATGTTTTTCCGTTTTGATGTGACAAATTCAATGATATCAGGGTGGTCAATTCTTAATATTCCCATGTTTGCTCCCCTTCGTCTTCCACCCTGTTTTACAACTTCTGTTGCCTTATCAAAAATTTCAATGAATGAAACAGGCCCTGATGCAACTCCCATTGTTGAGCGGACAATATCTCCTTTTGGTCTGATGTTTGAAAAAGAAAAACCAGTACCACCACCACTTTGATGGATAATTGCCATGTTTTTTAGTGCTTCAAAAATACCTGTAATTGAATCAGGTACAGGCAGAACAAAGCATGCTGAAAGTTGTCCGAGAGTTGTTCCTGCATTCATTAATGTGGGCGAGTTTGGAAGAAACTCAAGGTCTGTAAGCATTTTGTAAAATTTTTCCTGATAAACCGCTTTTTCAGAACCTTTTTCAGCAGATGCAACATGTCTTGCCACTCTTTCGAACATCTGTTCAGGTGTTTCAATAATTTTCCCGGTTTCATCCTTTAAAAGGTATCTCTGTTTCAAAATACTGATGGCATTGATAGAAAGTTTCAATCTGTCTTCAACACCAATGATTTTTTTACTTTCTCGGATCTGTCTTCGTTTGTCCCGGTAAAGGATATATGCCCTTGCGACATCAGGAAGATTGTTTCTCATCAATGTTTCTTCAACGACATCCTGAATGTGTTCAACAGACACGCAGGTATGCTTTTCTTTCTCGAGGGATTTAACTACCTGTTTGCACAGACTTTCTGCAAGCAAAAAATCATCTTTTTTTCTGGCTTTAAGGGCTTTATAAATAGCAATGGTAATCTTTTCTTCAGCAAACTTCTCAATCTGTCCATTTCTTTTTTTTACTGATGTGATTTTCATATTAGCAATTCCTCCTGTTTCATTTTACTATGTCCGGGGAAAAAATAAAGTTTTATTCCACAGTGACAGTTTTTGCTAAATTTCTTGGTCTGTCAACAGGAAGGTTTTTTTCAATCGCAAGGAAATACGAAAGAAGTTGAAATGGAATAACTGAACAAATAGGAGAAAGTTTTTTTGCATCAGGAATAAATATTACGTTATCGCAGATTTGTTTGATATCTTGGTTATTTTCTGTTGTGATAACAAATGTTTTCCCTCCACGGGCTTTGATTTCTTCGATATTGTTTAATGTTTTTTCATATGTTTCATCCATGGGAGCAATAAAAAACACAGGTGTCGTCTCAGAAATTAATGCAATAGGACCATGCTTCATTTCTGCTGATGATAATCCTTCTGCGTGAACATATGATACTTCTTTAAGTTTTAACGCTGCTTCAAGAGCAACCGGATAATGTATTCCCCTTCCAAGGATAAAGATAGCATGAGAATCTTTGAGGGATCTGCTGATATTTTTCAGTTGAGAAGCAAGAGAAAAAATTTTTTCTAAACAGAAGGACAATTTCAGAATGTCCACAATCATTTCATTCTTTTTTTCGGCTGAAATGACACATCTTGAAAATGCAGCGATCAAACTAATAACATACAGACAAACAACCTGTGAAGTGAATGACTTGGTGGCAGCCACACTCATTTCAGGACCTGCCTGCATCAGGATGTGGTGAGATGAGATACGGGTCAAAAGAGAATTTTTTACATTGGTAATTGCGAGAGTTCGAGCAGTATCAAGTTTTTTTATCGCAGCTACTGTATCTCTGGTTTCACCTGATTGAGAAAGCGCAATGACCAGTGTATTTTTCTTGTTATGAATTGAATAGGAACTTATTTCTGATGCATACTCTACCTTTGAATCAATGAATGCGATTGTTTCCAAGTAATGTCTACCAATGAGTCCAGCATGATAGGAACTACCACATCCAATAATTAAGATTTTTTCTATTTCCTCAAAAAAAGTATCGCCACAATGTTCAAAAAAAGAAATAACATTGCAGAGAGAAGAAACAATTGTGCGCGGTTGTTCCATTATTTCTTTTATTAGAAAATGTTGTTCCTGATTGTCGCTGTTTTTTAAATACGAAACAGTTGCCAGGGATTTTTCATTTCCCTTATCGTCATATATCTGGATATTGTCTGGAGAAATTATTCCCCATTCGCCATCATTTACTATAATGACTGAACCTGCCTGTTCAGGAACTCCAACAGGGTCAGAAATAAGACAAGTTCCCTCTTCACCCTTATAAACAAGCAAACTTGAGTTTTTTTGAGCAAAAAAGATGCGATGGTCCTGCGCAAAAATTGCTGCGATTGCGAAACTTCCTTTTATTACTTTGGTTGCATAAAAAAATGCTTCTTCAATTTTTTTGCCTTCAAGGAGAAAATGTTCGATAAGATGGGGTATGATTTCTGTATCAGTGGTGCTCGAAAATTTATGATTACTGACAAATTTTTTCTTCAAATCCTGGTAATTTTCAATAATTCCGTTATGAACTACAGCGATACGATTTGTGCAGTCAACATGCGGATGAGCATTTTCCACACTTACCTTTCCGTGTGTTGCCCATCTGGTATGACCTATGCAAGTCATAGAAACAGTGTGCAACGATTTTGTTTGTAATTTATCGATGAGATTAGTAATCCTGCCAACAGTTTTTACCACATACAGTGAGCTATTGCTTATAAATGCGATGCCACAGGAATCATATCCTCGGTGTTCAAGTTGCCTGAGTGATTCAATCACCCTTGATACTGCCTGCTGTTTTCCTGTGTAACCAGTAATTCCACACATAGTTTAATTTTCACTTGGGATCATTGTGAGTTCTTTTTGGGCAGGATTTTACTCCTGGATTTACAGAAAAATTACTGAAACATTTCTTGCAAATAAAGGAATCATCCTCAGGGTAAAAGCCAAACACTTCATCAACAGATACCTTCTTTCCGCATATTGAACACTTGAGATTTCTTTTCATGCTGCCTCCTTAAAGAATTTTTACATTGATTCCAATGTTTTGTAATCTGGAAACTTCTTTTTCAAACAATTCTTGATTTGTCTGGGGTTTTGTTGTAAGAAGAAGATATTTCCTGCCCTTTTTTATATCAATGCGAATCATCCTTGCAGACCTTGTCAGATATGTTTCTGTTTTTCCTATTTTTGAGCCATCTGCCACAATAATGATTTCATTTGTTCTTTTGATTAAACTGTCAACCTGATGTTGTGTTGAAATATTATCGGCACTCATTCCCTTGCTGCTGATAGCAGGAGAGCCAATGATGATTTTTGGTATTTCTGGTACTGGTAATGTCAGGTTAATAATGGACATATTCTTGCTTGAAAATTCTCCAGAAACAATTCCCACAAAATTAAACGTGAAAAATTTTTCAAACTTTGTCAGCAGGATATTGATAAGACCAATATTATTTGTCCAGATTTTCAATGAATAATTTGCACAACATCTTGCAATTTCTTCTCCCACATACGAAACAGTTGTTCCTGCTCCAAGGAAAATTGTTTCATTTGGAGCGATGATATGTTGTGTGACGTATTGTGCAAGTTTCACCTTATCATTTTTGTTGATATGCCTTTTATACTCAAACGATGAAAGAATGATTTTTTCTCCCATTTTTTATTCCTTGCAATTTTTATAACATTTTTACCAACATATTGTTTAACATATTTCCAAATTTTTGTCAATAGGTATCTGTTTTTCGGGTAAATTTGAGACTTTAATAAGGGTGTGTTATATTAAATGAAAAATCTATGGAGGAAGAACATGAAGCATCAAATTAAAATAACGCCTGGACAGTATTCAATAGGAGTTGTTGGTCTTGGCTATGTTGGTCTTCCACTTGTTTTAAGATTTGCGAGAAGAAATTTCAATGTTATCGGTTTTGATACAGACAAACATAAGGTAGAATCTCTCAATAAAGGGAAATCATACATTTCACATATTTCTGAGCAAGAGATTGAAAAAGTAAAGATGAACTTCGATGCAACTGCTGATACCACAAAATTATCTCAGCCAGATGCCATTATTATTTGTGTGCCAACTCCACTTGACGCTCATAGAGAACCAGATTTAACCTACATTAAAAATACAGCCATTGAAATTTCAAAACATCTAAGGAAAAATCAACTGATTTCCCTTGAATCAACCACATATCCTGGCACAACAAGAGAAATACTTGTTCCTGAGCTTGAAAAAACAGGGATGAAGGTTGGAAAAGATTTTTTTGTTGTGTTTTCGCCTGAAAGAGAAGACCCTGGAAACAAGCAATTTCCTGCTGAAAAAGTTCCAAAAATCGTAGGTGGCATGACAAAAAAATGCTTACAACTTGGTAAAATGTTGTACGAGCAGGTTTTTGAAAAGGTTGTGCCTGTTTCAAGCGTCGAGGTTGCTGAATCAGCAAAACTTCTTGAAAACATTTATCGCAGTGTGAACATTGCTCTCGTAAATGAGATGAAAATTCTTTTTGACAGAATGGGAATAAATATCTGGGAAGTAATTGAGGCAGCAAAAACAAAACCTTTTGGATTTCATCCTTTTTATCCTGGTCCTGGGCTTGGTGGTCATTGCATTCCAATAGACCCATTTTATTTAACATGGAAGGCAAGGGAATATGATTTACATACAAGATTTATTGAACTTGCTGGTGAAATTAACAGTTATATGCCATATTATGTCGTTGAAAAACTGGCTGATGCATTGAACAGGCAGGGAAAGTCGCTTTATAAAAGTAAAATTCTTATTGTCGGTATTGCCTATAAGAAAGATGTTGATGACGCAAGGGAATCCCCTGGCATCAAGATTATGAAGATTCTCGAAGAGAAAAATGTAAAAAAGGTTGATTACTATGACCCATACATTCCAGACATCAGGAAATCACGCCAGATTTGCCATCCAGTTTTTTCAATAACATTTAACAGAAAGACCATTTCAAATTACGATGCAGCAGTTATTGTCACTGACCACTCAAACATTGATTATAAACTTCTTCAATCAGCATGCGGTCTTATTGTTGACACAAGAAATGTGTACAAGAAGGATTATAAAAATGTTGTGAGAGCATAAAAAGGAGCATCATGAAAAAGATATTGTTGTTTGTGTCACTTGCAGTATTTGTTTCTGGAGTATTTGTTTTTGCGGGAACAAATTTCCAGATAGCAAAAAACAGGCAAGCATTGACAGATATTGTAATACCAGAAACTCCATCAGTCAGGGTGAAGCAAGCAGCAGAAGACCTTGCTGATTATCTTGGAAAGATTTCAAACTGCAGGTTCAGGGTGAATAGCGGTGATGGGAAAAAAGGCATAGCAGTGGGCAGATTCGAGGATTTTCCTTCTCTTAATTTCAAAGAAAAGCCAGACCCAAAGGATATGACAAAAAGAGAATTATATCTTTTGAGGTCGCATAAGGACGGGATTTATGTCATTGGAGCCACAGATACAGCAGTAGAAGATGCAGTATGGGATTTACTTTATTTGCTTGGATATAGGCAGTTTTTCCCACCTGCAAAATGGGAATACATTCCAAAATTAGAAAATCTTTCCATTAATATTGATAAGGTCGAACAACCTGATTATTATGCCAGAAGGATATGGTATGGATATGGTTCCTGGCCTGAAAACGTGAAGGCATATAATATCTGGTGTAAGAAAAACAGAGCAGTATCAAGTATTACACTCAACACAGGGCATGCCTATGACCACATTATTTCAAAAAATAAAGCAGAATTTGATAAACATCCTGAGTATCTTGGTCTTGTGAATGGTGAAAGAAAATCGTCAAAATTCTGTATTTCTAACCCTGGTTTAAGGAAACTCGTTGTTGATTATGCAATAAAAACATTTGAACAAAATCCAGACCTGGATTCAATTTCCATGGAACCAAGTGATGGTGGTGGATGGTGTGAGTGCGAAAATTGCGCAAAGATGGGTAGTATTTCAGATAGGGCACTTACTCTTGCCAATGAAGTCGCGGATGCAATATCAAAGAAATTTGGGAATAAATATGTGGGAATGTATGCCTATAACATGCATTCTCCGCCACCGAATATCAGGGTGCATCCAAATGTGATTATCAGTGTTGCCACAGCATTTATCAGAGGAGGATACACAGTTGACCAATTGATAGAAGGATGGGCGAAAAAAGGAGCAACCATTGGTATCAGAGAATACTATGGAGTAAATGTATGGGATAGGGATTTACCGGGTTCTCCCAAAGCATCAGGAGTAAATTCCCTTGCAAAAAGCATAGCAGATTTCCACTCAAAAGGCGCAAGATTTCTTTCTGCTGAATCAAGTGATAACTGGGGTCCTAATGGTCTGGGCTATTATGTTGCATCAAGGGTGCTGTGGGATGTTGATGAGGTAAAACGAGTGGATGAATTGAAAAAGGACTTTTTTGAAAAAATGTTTGGACCTGCAAAAGATAAGATGGAAGAATTTTATCATTTGATTGACAGGGACAATAAGCCACTTCTGACAGAAGATTTGATAGGAAGGATGTACAGGGTTCTTGCAGATGCAAAGAAAAAAACCCAGGACCCACTTATTCAATCAAGAATCAATGACCTGATTCTTTACACTCGATATGTGGAACTGTTCAAGAATTATTCTGAATCAAAAGGAGAACAACGTCAGCAGGCATTTGAAAATGTAATAAAACACGCTTACAGAATTAAAAATACAATGATGATACATTCTCTTGCGCTGTACAGGGACCTACCAGGCAGGGATAAAAGTGTGAAGGTTCCCGATGAGGCAAAATGGAATGTGCCTGAAGGTAAAAACATATGGAAAGATAGTACCCCATTTTCAGAAGCCGAAATTCAGAAGATTCTTGATGAAGGAATAGCATCAAACAAACTTGTTGATTTTAAGCCAGTTTCATATAGCATGAAACTTGTTCCGGCATCAAAATTGAATCTGACAGACCAGGTTTTAGCAGATACACCGGTTTTTGGAACAAGAGGAAAAAATACTTATTACATCTGGGTTGGAAAATCTCCAGCAGAAATAAAACTCAGAATCATAGGGGGATTGATTTACGCAGATAGGGGAGATGTAAAGGTATTTCTGTATCCTGCTGAACAGGAATTTTCAAATTATGTTGACCAGGCATCTGTGGTTCCAGATAAAACTGAACATATTGTTACACTCAAAACAAAATATCAGGGACTTCACTGGATAGAGATTGAGGATAGAATGGCTGGCACAAAACTTGAGTTTCTTGATAAAACACCTTTAACAATTTTTACCTCACTGGATAAACAACCTCATTTTATGGGAAGATGGAATTTTGTTTTTTATGTACCAAAAGGAACAAAAGTCATTGGTGGCTATGTGACAGGAGAAGGAAATGTTATCAATGGTTCAGGAAAAAAGGTTCATTCCTTTACTGGAGCAAAAACTTACTTTAATATTCCTGTTGAACCAGGAGAAGATGGAAAAATATGGAAAATTCAGCAGGGTAGTGGTGTTTGCGTCCTGATGACAGTTCCATCGTGTTTTGCAAGAAATGCTCAGGAATTGATGCTACCTGTTGAAGTTGTTGAAAAAGATTCAAAATAACAAGGATAGAATAATGGATGAAATTGATATTTCTCGAGCCATCATAGAAGATTTTACAAAAAATTTCATTGACAGTTTATTTCTTGATGTTGCGATAGTGGGAGCAGGACCATCTGGATTGATGTGTGGTTATAAACTTGCTCAATCGGGCCATAAGGTTGCTGTGTTTGAAAGGCATTTAAGAGCAGGTGGGGGAATGCCTGGTGGTGGAATGATGTTTAACAGTATCGTGATTCAGAAAGAGGTCTTGAGAATTTTTGATGAACTTGGTATTGCTGTGAGAAAATTTAATGATAATCTTTATGTGGCAAGTTCCATTGAAACTGTTTCTGCTTTGTGCTATCGTGCGATGAAGTCAGGCGTAAAAATATTTAATTTAATGAGCGTTGAGGATGTTGTGATCAGAGAAAATGTGATTTGCGGCATAGTGATTAACTGGAGTTCTGTAATGTGGTCAAAACTTCATGTCGATCCCCTTTCAATAAAATCAAACTTTGTTGTCGATGCAACAGGGCACGATGCAGAAATATGCAGAATTGTTGAGAGAAAAATTGGTCAGAAACTGCAAACCCCCACTCAAACTGTGGCAGGAGAAAAGTCAATGTGGGCTGAGAAGGGTGAAAATCAAATTATTGAAAATACAAAAGAGGTGTATCCAGGACTTTTTGTCTGTGGAATGGCTGCAAATGCTGTTTTTGGTTCTCCGAGGATGGGTGCAGTATTTGGAGGTATGTTTCTTTCTGGAGAAAAGGCAGCAGAAATGATTGATAAAAAACTAAAACAAGGAGGAAAATGTGATTAACAGACAAAAAATCAATTTACTTTTGGCAGGACTTTTTTTGATGGCAAACTTTGCATTTTCTTATGGCAAGGAATTTTCTTTCAGAATAAAAGTTGAACCGCCCCAAACTTCTCAGACAGAGAAATTTCAGGTTGTTATAGGCAAAATCAACTTTTTTGTTGAAAAAAATACATGGAGCGAATGGACGAAAGTCAATTCAGAAAACATTGACGCAATAAAAAAGGGATATCCGAATCTTTATATGGGAAGATACCCTCTTGTCATCCATATTGGTGTTCATCCACCAGTTGTTGATACAAAAATATCTTTAGAATATGAAGTTGATGGAAAGCAATATTCTGCGCAGGCGCTTTATTATGGTTCTGGAATGATGACTGTTGGAACTCTTCAATGGGAGGAAAATGGTATTGTGAAAATGGGAAGTATGGCTCAATATAACCAGAAGTACTGGGACCAGATTCATAACGCTCAAGCATCTATTGGCGAAGTGAAAAAACCTGAAAAACTTCTCATTGTTGATCGATTTATTGGTGGTGATAGCGATTTCTATGACTGGAAACAGGGCTTGGATAATTTATCAAAATTGGGCTTTAATGTTTTTTTGATGCCTGCTGACAAAAAATTGAGGGAACTTCTTCTTCAAACGCCAATTAAAAAGATTACCTATGCTGTTTATAATCCACCAGGATATGCCTTTGATTTTGACGAGAAGGAAACATCAGATACTGCCATTAAACAATGGGCTGAAAAAATTGCAAGGTCATACACTGATGCTGGTTATGATGTTAAAGACATGGCTCTCTTTGCTCTTTCTGATGAACCTGGCTGGTATTTCCCTTCAGTGTTCAAGTATATCAATGAGAACCCAAGAAATCTTGAAAGGTTTCACGCGTATCTGAAAGCCCAAGGACTAAAACCACAGGATTTTGGGTTTAAAAGCTGGAATGACTGGGATAAAGTCAAACCACTTGGAAGGAGTGTCGCCAACAAGGATCTGCCTTCAAGAAAACTTTATTACTGGTCGTGCAGATTTTTCCCTTATGTATCCAATGGACTATTTGCAAAGGTGACAAGGGCTCTTGAAGAAGCATTTTATCCAGGACTTCCCATTACTGTAAACTGGAACTTTTTCGCAGGAAGATACTTTTTCCCTGGTCCTTTTGCTCACAATCCTGATAAAAAAAGTCCTGATGCTGCAATGGGTTCTCATGACTGGCTTGAATTTGGAAGAGCAAGAGGTTCTACTTGTATGTGGACAGAGGACTGGTTTGGAGATAACCTTGCGTATCAGTGGTCATTTTACTGCAGTAAATTAAAAAGCGCCGCGAGAAAAAGTAATGTGATGTTTGGTGGCTATGTGATTGGAAGGACTGCTGGAGATGGAGTCACTCAGAAGATGCTCACGATTTTTGGCCATGGCGGAAAAATTATCAAATTTTATGTGTTTGGGCCTGAGTATAATTTCCCTGGCAACTGCTGGTCTGAGAATCCAAAGGTGATTAAGGGTGTTATGAGAGCATCAACGATTACAGCAAGAGCAGAAGAGTTCCTGTATCCTGGTAAACCGCTTATTTCAAAGGTTGCCATTCTTACTCCCCAAAGTAGTCTTGTCTGGGACCAGAAGGAAATGGAAATTGCATCAGGTATTGTTGATGCAACAAATGTGAATCAAAATCATGCCACAACGTCTTACATGGCTGAAGTATACAATCTTTATCTTGCTCTGATGCATGCCAATATTCAAGTAGATTTTGTTGATGAAACAGACCTTGTTGACTCAAAGATGATGGCTAATTACAAGGTTCTATTTATCACTGCACCAAATTTACCAGCAGAATGTATCTCAGCATTGCAGAAATGGGTAAGCAGTGGCGGAATTCTTGTCACAACATATGCTGCAATTACTGCAGACAGATACGATGAACCCACAAATGCTTTTTACTCATGGTTGGGTATGAAAATCGATGAGCAGCCACATCCGAGAATTATTCTTTCGTGGAACAAGTGGAAGGACTCAGCAGTGGATACAGTTGAAAATGGACAGAGTTCATTCAGGGTAGCATGGGCAAAAGGAAAAATTCTTTCAACAAGAAAAAACTCAGAAATTCTTGCCAGATTTTCTGATTCAAGTCCTGCCATTGTTTATACTCCAGCTGGTAAGGGCGGAGTGGTTCATTATGCCTTTTATCCAGGGTGTTGTTATTTTCTTTCCCAGATGGAATCAGGAAAAACCGGGTATAATAATTTGCCGTGTGGATTTTCAGCAGATATAAGAAATTGTATCTTGATACCTGTGAAAAAGGCAGAAATAGAACCGGTTGTTTCAGTGAGCGAACCAATGATTGAAGCAGTGCCTCTTGTTTCTGAGAAAGGAATGGCAGTAACAGTGTTGAACTGGTCAGGTTCTGATAAGGAAAAGGTAAGATTTGATATTCAGTGTGCTGAAAAAATTAGAGAGGTTGAAAGTGTGCTTTCAGGAAAAATCCCATTTGTTCAGAATAAGGCAGGCGTATCCTGTGAAATTCCTCTTAAAGATGTTGATGTGCTTCTATTGAAAAAATAACAGGAGCAAGTAATGAAAGTAGAGACAGGATTGTTTGACCATATGGTATTGCAGGTAAATAGTAAAAAAGTCGCTGACATTGAATTTTCAGGTCAGTGCAGTACTCAGGGCGATGTGGTTGTGATGGTAAAGAATGGGAAAGGGCAAACGATTAAGGGATACAACAATGTGATTGCTGGGTGCGCAAAAAACAGAGTTTTCAGAGGGTTTATTTCAGGATTGCAGGCAGGTGGTCCATATACGATAGAAATTGCAGTTCAGGATAAAAATGGAAAGATTCTTGAAAAGACCACAGTAAAAGATGTTCTTGCTGGATATGTCTGGGTGGCAGCAGGTCAATCAAACATGCAGGGATGCGGACTTTTGAAAGATGCCGCAAAACCACATCCAATGGTCAGGGCATTCTACATGAATGATCGGTGGGGTATCGCGAAAGACCCGATTCACAATCTCTGGGAATGTGTGGATGATGTTCATGTGGATTTAGGCGTTGTCAGGGGAAAAAAGGTGAAAACCATCGTCGGCACAGGTCCTGCTGTGGCTTTTGCTCAGGAGATGTTTCGTCTGACAGGCATTCCACAGGGAATTATTGCCTGTGCCCATGGTGGAACAAGTATGAGTCAGTGGGACCCATCTTTGAAAAATCTTGGTGGAAAATCTCTGTATGGAGCAACACTTAGAAGAGTAAGGAAAAATGGTGGGAAAATTTCAGGCATTATCTGGTATCAAGGAGAATCTGACTCCACGCAGGAGGCATGTCCTCTATATTTAGAGAGAATGAAAAAACTCGTTTCATCGTTTAGAAAGGATTTGAAAAATCCTTCTCTTCCATTTGTTGCTGTGCAACTTGGAAGGTTTGTCAATACAGGATTTCGTCGGCAGTACTGGAATTCAATTCAGAATCAGCAGTATACACTTTTGAAAAAAATAAAAAATTTTTCTATTGTTCCTGCTGTGGACCTTTCTCTTGATGACATAATCCATATTAGCGGCAAGGACCAGAATATTCTTGGCAAGCGACTTGCCTATGCTATGAGTGTGCTGATGGGTATTAACAAAAAAGGAAAGCCACCAATTGAACTGGATGAGAAAAGTATTCAGATGAAAGTAGTACCTCCAAACAATTATGTGGATATCATTTTGAAATTTAAAAATGTTGCAGAGTCTTTTACTCTTCCAGATGGAATAAGACCTTCTGGTTTCAGTATTGGAGACCCTGAACCAGGGTCTTTTATTTTCGATACAAAGATATCTGGCAACACAGTAATTTTGAAGACGAATCTATCTCTTTCAGGTTTAGAAGGAAAACTTCTTTACCATGGATATGGTCTTGACCCGTATTGCAATATCAAGGATGCACATGGTAGATTGATTCCTGTATTTGGACCTGTGCGACTCGGAGAATATCGGGCATTAACAGAAATGTTTACAGAATGGGACATTGCGTATCCAGTTGAAATTCCTGAAACAGTGGATGCAAAATTAAATGGTCTGAGAATCGAGGATTGTACGGATGTGAACTGGACTTTGATAAAGTTTCCAGCGAGATTTTGTGACCTTCATGAAAAACTTGCTGAGTATAAAGGGAAAGATTTTATTATATGGTTTTCAAAAAAGATAAAACTTTCAGAACCAATGAAACTTGCTGCCTGCATTGGTTACGATGGACCTGTGAAACTCTGGATCGATGATAAAGAAATTTTTCACGACCCCGAAGGAGCAAATCCTGCCTGGGAAGATAGAGCCATTGTTAAGTTTGATGCTGATGCAGGCGAGCATACGATTGTTGTGGCGCTTGGCTCAAATCAATGCAGGGCATGGGGAATTTATTTCAGGATCGAAAGGTTGGATGTTCCGAAAAAGGTTGTGAAAGAGGGTAAACCATTTCCAATGCCTGAAATTTTATAAAAGGAGGCCTTATGCACCAGCATTATGTGATGTTCAAAATCAAAAAAGAGCATAAAAAGGATTTACCTGAAATTGCAAAGAAACTGAAGTCATTACAGGATAGTATCAGATTAATCAGAATGTCAGAGGTCTTTGTTAATCAGATTCAGGGTCCGCACAGTTTTGATATTATGTTTCATGCAGAATTTGATGATACTGAAAGTTTTAAATCATACATGGATCATCCTGCTCATAAACCTGTGCAACAGTTTATTGAAGCCAGGGTTGAACCTGACGGAATTGCAGACATAGATTTTGTTGTGTGATAAATTACCGTGAATCATATTAAAGTTCCTGGTTATTTTCCTGACCGAGAATACTGTTTTGCCGTACTCGGTAATGGCGTGGACCTGTTGTATGTGGACTGGTCTGGTGCAATGAGTTTCAAGGATCAGATTAACGGGAATTTTTCGTACTGGTACAAGCTTGATAGAAAGCCATGTCAAAAGTCTGACCCTCTTCCACTGTTAAGGGTCAAGTACTGTCTGATTTCTCATGCAGGACCAGTTGAGATAGACGATTCAAAACAATTCTTCGACCCGCAACGTGGAGTTTTAACCTCTGTGATTTCAGCTCAACCATTTTCATTTACAGTTTTGTCATTTCTTACAAATAACCATCTCTTTGTTCTTGAATTTACTTTTCATCGATTTTTTGAAAACTGCTCTATCTGCTTTGCCCTTGATGATAACCGTATTACCTATACAAGAAAACTGATAGACACTCTCTCAGAACCTGTAAGATATACTGTGGAAGATGGTTTGATCAAGGCATTTTACAGAAATAAGTCAGAAATATGTTTTCAGGGAATCGGGTTGATGGATGTGATTGTTCCATCTGGAGCAACAGCACAATTTTTTGATAAGAATACTGATAGTAATACTCCTGTTTTTCCATATCTTTCAAGCAATGTTTTTGTTGAGGTAAAAAACTTAAAACCACAGGATAAACTTTATTGTCTTGCCTGTGTTATGGACAACATGGATAGTGAAAATTACCACAACGATGTGTTCCAGCCAATAAAAGATTTTAGGCAAAAAACTTTTAAAAAAATTTACACTACCTCTACCTCAGAATGGAAACAATTCTGTGGTGCATCCAGTGTTCACATATCAAAGGACATTGATTACATGTTTCAATTAAGTAAGTATCTTCTTAAAGCAGTTCAATTTCCAACAGGCGCAATCATTCCTTCAGCGCTTTTTCCCAATAATCACGGTTGTCTTGTTTACTGGGACGCTTTTTTCGATCAGATGGGGCTAATGCGTACCAATCATATTGAGCAAGCAAGAAAAATTGCATATTTCTGGTATTCAGGGCTTGAGAAAGCCAGGGAAAATGCAAAAAAACTTAAAGGTCAGGGCGCTTATTACGGCTGGGCAGTTGATTTTCATGGTTATGACCCGTCTGCCCTGGATGTCAATCAAATTCATTTTAATGGTGACATTGCTCTTTCATGTTGGAAGTACTATGAGTATTCGCTGGACAGTGATTACCTGAGAAAAATTTTTCCAGTGATAAAGGAAGCAATAGATTTTCTTATATCAGTGTGGGTTGAACAATATTCTGATGGTATAAGGGTTAAATATTGCGAGTCCCTTGATGAATCAAGTTATGAAAGGATTTCTGACACATGGACAACAAGCTTAATCATCAAAGGAATAGAAAATATTATTAAGGCAGCAGATATCCTTGGCCAGCCCGTGGAAATTTCTGAGTATGAAACTGTCAGAAAAGGATTGTTGCAGGCACTCAAAAGAAATGTAAAGAACGGGATTTTGTATTCACATGGAGAGGGAGGAGATTTAAATATTGGTTCAATACTTGCCCTGACAATTCTTGATGAAATTGAAGGCGTTGATAAAATAAAGACATTCAAAAAATATGCTTCTGATGTAAAAGAAAAATCAGGGCTTGGATGGGGGCACTCTTCAAGGATGAGGTGCAGGATTTTTCCATGGGCTGAGCTGATGACTGCGATTTTCCTTGCCAGAGAAAGAAAAACACTCGCATTTCAATTTGTGGAAAACGCAATAAAAGCAACAAATTCTTTTGGTGGTTTTGCAGAATACATATGGCTCCATGGACTGATTTCAAGAAACTGGTATGTTTCTGCGCACGGGACATTTTTGTGGGCAATCAGTGAAATGCTTGCGGCTGAAGACCAAAACAATATCCATCTTTTTCCTGGTTTTAGCGACGATATGATCACAGACAATATCAGATTTGAAAATATTCGTTTGAAAGGTTGCCTTCGTATTTCAGCCAGTGTGAAAAAAGACAGATTAGCACTTTTATTGTATAATGATGGAAAAAGCAATGTGAGAAAAAATCTTTGTTTCAGAAATAAAAACATTCCAGTAGAAGTCGCACCAGATAAAAAAACATTATTAAAAATTGATATTTGACAAACCAGGAGGAAAAAATGCCGAGTTGCAAGGTAAAAGCATATGTACTGAAAAATATCGCAAGACCGATATTAAACTGGCAGAAAGAAATGGGAATTGCCAGTGCTCAGGGAACAGAAACCACTGCAACAAGTTATGCAGAGACAATGGGAAGAAATAAAGATTACTACCACAATTTGATATCCTTTACCACTGTTGAGTATCATCCTGAGATAGGGCTTGTTTATTGTGGAATTACAGCAGCAGACAACGATATACTCTGGACTTTTGACCCTGAAACAAAAAAGTTCAATTCTCTCCATTTTGAGAAATATGGAGAAAAATACGACATCAAAATTCACAGGTCCTTAATTATTGATGACGATGGAACAATTTATGGCGCAACAGCAGGCCTTGTGGAACCATTTGAATATCTTGATGCACCTGGTGGAAAAATATTTTCTCTCAATCCAAAAACAAATGAAATGAAAATTCTCTGTATTCCATGTCCTCACGATTACATTCAGACCATTGCCATGGATAAAAAGAGAAAAATTATCTATGGATTTACCTGGCCATGCTTGAAATTTTTTAGATATGACATCAAAACAAATAAAGCCATAAATTTTGACTGGGTTGGCAGTTATCCTCATATTCCATGCGTTGATGACGATGGAAACCTTTGGGGACAATGGGCAAATGCAGGTTCATCAAATGCGAATCTTTTGAGATACAATCCTGAAACAAACAAAATTGATTTTTTGAGAAAGGCGCTACCAAAACTTTATACTACTGATAACAGCGGTATTGATGGAATGATTAATGGCGAGGATGGTTACATTTATATTGGAACAGTTTCTGGCGCTTTAATGAGGTTAGACCCGAAAAATGTTGAGATTAAATATCTTGGCAAACCATATCCTGGTACACGACTTGCAGGGTTGTGTATTGGAAAGGATGGATTGATTTATGGCGGTGGTGGTGAAAATTACAACACATATGTCTTTGCCTATGATAGGGAAAAGGAAAAATTCATTACCTTTGGCAGGGTTTATGACCCTGAAATCAATGACGCCTGCGTGATTGTTCATCATATTACAATTACTGAAGACAGGACCATCTATGCGGCTGAAACAGATAACCTTGAACGAAGTGGATTTTTGTGGGAATGCAAGGTAAATCCGTAAAAAGGAGCAGTGATGTTTATTGATATTCATGCCCATGCGTATAGAAAAGAGTGCCCGCTTGCTGATGGTAGAACAAGATTTGCAACACCAGAGGAAGTGATAAAGCGGTACGATGAACTTGGTATTGAAAAAGGCGCGTATCTTCCTTTGATCGGTCCTGAGGAATATCTTCCGCAGTCCAATGAAGATGTCATTGAAATATGTGAAAAGTCAAAAGGGCGGCTTTTTCCATTCTGCAATCTTGATCCAAGAGGGCTTGGAAATAATCCTGATGCAGATTTTTCAATCTGGATGGAACATTACAAAAAAAGAGGATGCAAAGGAATTGGTGAATTTATGCCAAATCTACCTTTCGGAGACCCTAAATGCCAGAATTTTTTTAAGCATGCTGAAAAGGCAGGGTTGCCAATTATTTTTGACCTTTCAGCACGATTGGGTATCGGGTATGGAATCTATGACGATATGGGGCTACCGCAACTTGAAAGAACTCTTCAACATTTTCCCAATCTGATTTTCCTGGGCCATGGAGTGGCATTCTGGTCAGAGATAGGAGTTTTGGAAACTCCTTTCGACAGGGCGACATACCCATCATATCCAGTAAAAGAAGAAGGAGTTGTTCCAAAACTGATGAGAAGGTATCCGAATTTGTGGGGCGACCTTTCTGCACACAGCGGCTATAATGCCCTTGCAAGAGATCCTGAATATGCTGTGAAATTCTTGAATGAATTTCAGGATAAACTATGTTTTGGCACTGACATTTGCAGGGCAGACCAAAAACTTCCACTTGCCGAATTTTTGATAACATTGAAAGACACAGGTAAATTAAGCCAGCAGGCATTTGAAAAAATTGCCAGGGAAAACGCAATAAGATTGCTTGGCCTTGATGATTAAAAAAAGGATGCTGATAAGAATTGTATTTGATGTTGCAATTATTATCTTTGCTGTGATAATCATCATTGGATATAGAGCACTCAGACCCCCAAGAATGCCAGTTGTGATTACTCCATCTGACCTTGGCCTACCTTATGAAAAGGTTGAATTTTTCACTGATGATGGTAAAAAACTATCTGGCTGGCTGATTTATTCAAAAAAGGCACAGGGTGTGATTATATGCCTTCACGGGTATCCTGCAAACAAATCAGATATTTTGCCCTTTGTTGAATTTTTATATCCAGATTTTTCTCTTTTTCTTTTTGATTTCAGGGCGCACGGAGAAAGCGAAGGAAAAATTACTCACTTTGGTTTAAAGGAACATCTTGATGTAAAGGCGGCAATAAAGTATTTGAGAAGCAATGAAAAAACAAGAAACGCGAAAATTGGTATCTGGGGATACAGCATGGGCGGAGCAATTGCAATTATTTCTGCTGACGGTAGTCCTGATATCAAAGCAATTGTGACAGATGCTGCATTTGCAAACTTTCCTGAAATGGTCACGCATTATTACAAAAATTTTGGACCTTTCAAATATGTGTTTGCGTCGCTTTCAAGATTTCTCGGCAGGTACATATTACGTTCTGATTTTTCAACCAATAGTCCTGAAAACAGAATCAGTGGTATACAATGTCCTGTGTTAATCATTCATTCTGAAGAAGATGAATTTGTGCCATTTGAACATGCAAAAAGGTTGTTTGATAAGGCACCACAGGTAAAAGAAATGTTTGTGACCCATGGAGCTCACACAGGTCTTGCCTGTACCTCTGAATATCAAAAAAGGGTTCTGGATTTTTTCACAAAATATCTTTATAGGGGAGAAAAATGAAATTTTTGAAAGCGATATGCCTCGGGTTATTTGGTTTGTTGTTGTGCAGTCAGTGTAATGCAGCAGTGTTTGTTGTGTTTCAAAAGGATAGACCATGCTCAATCGTCGTCAAGAAATCATCGCAGGAAACAATGGGTAAATATGCTGAAGAACTTGGAAAATGGTTGAAAGAGATGACAGGTGCAGAATTCAAACTTTATCCTGAGGAAGAAATAAAAAATGTGACAGGCGCAATTATTGTGGGCACATCAGAAGATTTTCCTGAAAAATCTCAGGCAGAAAAACTTTCAGATCACGGGATTGAAGGATTTCTGATAAAAAGTGAAAAAGACAGATTGTGGATCATAGGCAATAGTGAACTTGCAGTTCAACATGCGATATACAGTTTTCTTGAAACCACAGGATGCAGATGGTATTTTCCTGACCCTGTATGGCATGTAATACCTCAGAAGAAAGAAATCAAAATTTCCATTGATACAAAAGAAAAACCATCGTTTGCCTGGAGGAACATCTGGTATGAATACGGTCCAAGAACACCAAAACTCAAGCAGGATTATGAAAACTGGATTAAATACAATAAACACGGTGGCGCATTCAGGGTTTATGCAGGTCATTCCTATGCAAATTATATTTCACCTAAAGAGTTTGAAAAAAACCCTGAACTATTTTCCCTTGTTGGCAATGAAAGAAAACCGACTCAACTATGCGTCAGTAATCCAGAGGTGCAGAAGCGAGTCATTGAAGGAGTGTTGAATGTATTCAGAAAATATCCTGATAGGATGATGGCATCTATTGAACCCAATGATGGCGGAGGATTTTGCGAATGTGAGAATTGCAAAAAACTTGGCAGTGTCAGTGACCAGGTATTTTATCTGGCAAATCTTGTTGCAAAACAGGTTCAGAAAGAATTTCCAGGGAAATTTGTAGGGCTTCTTGCCTATCATTTGCACAGCAATCCTCCTTCATTCAAACTTGAGCCAAATGTTCATGTTGAAGTAACCACTGGTTTTCGCAGTGGTACAAAACTTACATTAGACCAGCAGGTTGAAGCATTCAAAAAACTTGGCGCAAGCGTTGGTGTTTATGACTATTTCAGCGTGTATCTTTGGGACTGGGACTTACCTGGCGCAGCAAAGGCAGGAAGGTTCTATACACTGGGAGAATTTGTAAAAAAGATGAAAAATCTGGGGTTATCCAGTTATACAGCAGAAAGTTGCTGCAACTGGGGTCCGAATGGGCTCGGTTACTGGCTTGCTGCAAAGTTAATGTGGAACGCAGATCAGGACATCAATGTACTTCTTGATGACTTTTTTGAAAATTGTTTTAAGAAGGCAAAAGTTCCAGTGAGAAGAATTTACGAAAGATGGGCAAAAGCAGAACGATTCACTCCCAGGACATTAAAACTGGTAATGATGGATTTGAACCAGGCATATTCGTTAGAAACAGATGCTTCTGTTCAGGTAAGATTAGACAGAATTGCGATGTATCTTTGCTGGCTCGGAATGAAAATGGACTATGAAAGAACAGTTCGGCAAAATCTCGGAGACCAGCAGGTAAAAGAAGCAGCAAAGCAGTTGATAATATTTTCACGTCGCATTATGGACACAGGACTTATAAACGTTTATCCAATGTTGTTTACTCATAAAACCTTCCAAGAACGTCTATTTCCGGCACTGATGAAAGTAAAGGATATCGATAAAAATGAGGTTGAAACATGGAAAAAGGAAAGGCAGGATATTCCTCAAGCAGAAGAAATAAGAAAATTATTTTCTGAATATGTAAAAAGGTTTGAAAATTTGCAGGCAGTTGAAATCACAGGGAAAAGTTATTCGGGAAATCTTTTATGTCTCGCAGAGAAAAAGCCATCTCTGGTGGAGAAATACAAAGATGTCAGCATCAGTCCTCTCTATCTTGAATCAGGCATTTATTATTTCAGGGCGAAAAAGGGTGAAGAATTAAACTTGACCTACAAGCCATTTCCAAATCATACCATTGATTGTAAGTACACATTGCAGGATATCAAAGGCAATGTCGTTGCGCAGGGAGAAGTGAAAGCAGAAAAGAACCAGGAATCATCAATAAAATTCGTAATTCCAGAAGATGGAATTTACATATTTGACCCTGGTACCACATACTGGAAATCCGCCATGATAACATTTGATCATAGACCCCTGTCAGTGTGGGCAGCAAGGGCAGATTATCCGGGTCAACCCAAAAAAGAGCCATTCAGACAGTGGAGTCCAAAAGGAGAACCGCTGTACTTTTTTGTTCCTTCTGGAACAAAACACTTTGTTGTTGGATTCCCATTTCTTGGAAGAATGTATTCAAAAGTTGATATGAAAGATGGAAACGGGAAAGTCATTTTTTCTGATGATAAGGTTATGAGCGGAGATCAGGTTTCAATTATTGTGCCAGATGGTTCTGCCAACCAGATATGGACGATTGCCATCACAAGTTTAAGAAATACTGTCGAACTTTATGATATTCCACCATTTCTTGCAAGACATCCAGCAGAACTTCTTGTGCCTGAAGACGCAATCAAGTAACGGAAAATATATTCAATTTTCCCCCTTTACAAAAGGGGGATTTAAGGGGGATTTTAGATGAAATCTCCCCCAGCCCCTCTTTTATAAAGAGGGGAGTAAAATTGGAGGATTTTACAAAGAAGGGCATGAACAAGGGAGATGCAAGAGGGATTTTATAAAAAGGCGGAGAAGCAGAGGGAGATTACTATTACCAGTCAGAGAATGTTGAATACCTGAAGGTCATTGAGTCAGGGTCATACTTTGTGTACCATCCTACATGGCCATCAGCAAAGAGTACATTCAAACCACCAGCATGATGTGGTTTCCAGTATTCATTGTCAGCGGTCCAGCCAAGACAATTTTGGGTGTAATCGTCCTTGTCACAATCTGGTTCAGTAAATCTATAATTGGAATCGCCTGCCAGTACAAATGCTGAAGGGAAGCGAATTTTTTTTCTGCTAGTGGCAGCGCGATTTCCACCAGCATCAATAAACGCAGCTCGAGCGCTTAAAAAATAGTGATATTCAGAAACATTTCTTGGAAACGACGGGCACTGATACATTTTTTTATTCTTCGCATAAGGAAATAATTGTTCCATCCATCCAGGAGGGTTTTCTCCCCAATCAATTGTGCCACCGCAGAGGGGATAAAATTCATTATTGTCGTCAGTATACATCTCAAGAGCAAGGCTTAATTGTTTTAGATTATTTGTGCATATTGCCCTTCTTCCGTTTTCTCTTGCTCTTGCAAGCGCAGGAAGGATCATCGCAGCGAGAATCCCGATGATGGCAATCACAACCAGAAGTTCAATCAGGGTAAAGCCAGTTTTATGTTTCATTTCGTCTCCTTGTAAAAGACATCATAATTTTGACAGGAAAACTTTCATTTGGTTTAGTGGGAAGGGTGAAGGATTAAATAATTTCTCTTTCTGTCCAGCAGTGCAGACACAGATGATTTTCTGGCAGTCCTATTGCCTTCACGAAATTGTCGACTGAGTTGTACTTCAATGTATCAGCGCCAATTCTTTTTGCGATCTGACTGATCGAATATCGTTTCGCCACGAGTTCCTTGTACGAACGGGTTGAGATATCGTAAAGACACGGTGCCAATAGTACCGGGCATCCCACTCTTACATGAACCTTTTTTGCTCCAGATGCCTTCAGTTCCAGTACCTTGTTTCTGATTTGAGTTCCCCTGACGATTGAATCTTCGCACAGTATGATTTTTTCCCTCTGACACTTTCTTCAATAACCAATAGTTTAATTTTTGCTTCTCTGTCTCTTTCTTCCTGGGTTAATGGCCTATGCCGATACTACCTGACAGAAATTTCAACTCTTCAGGAGTAAAGGAATGCCTGACAAATCCCCTGTGTGTGATGAGTTTCAATTCTTTGTTGAATGTGGCAATGCCACAGTATCTCTGACCTCTGTGCAAATACCACAAAGCCGAATAAATTGACGCACCTTTTTTCTCTTCCCTTGACTGTTTTCCTAAAATCACAGGTTTTATGAAACTGGCTGGAGTTGGATTAAAAAGCGAGCTGATGTTGATTTTGTCGAAATTTTTAGAAACTGAATGGATACTTTACTGCCAGCGATTTCCTGGAGATTTCCAAAATTTCCTGTTGAAACTGAAAATTTTTCTGGCTTCAAAATGTTGATGGCAAGTTTTCCGTTTTTCCCTTTCAAAACAAAGTGTCGCTTATCAAGTTTTTTCAATTGTCCATTGTATTGAAGACGGGTCTCTATTGTTCGTTGTGTTGAAGTTTCAATGACATCTTCTATCAGAAGGGTGCCATATTTTTGCCTTTTTGAGAATGTTGCTGTCCTGGTGATTTTTGAAGCAAGACCAGATGGATATGCGCCTGTTAAATCCAGACACATTGTATCAATATCATGGCTGTGCTGTGCTTTCAAAATTTTTCCAGAAAAATCAGGTCCTATTCCCTGTCCTTTACCGTCAATAAAAATCAAACTGTGCCCTTCAGCGCTGCAGAATGGATTCTGGTATCTTTTTGCGCTGAAATAATCTTTTGTGTATTTGCCAGCGCCATGGTCACAAAGAAAGTCCTCTCCAAACACATGAAAGATGAATTGGCCTATATCAATCTGGTTGTGTGGTTCATTGTTATTTCCTGCCTTTATGGCAAAAACAGGCCCATTTTTATCTCGCCAGCTTTTTCTTGTGATAACCCATCCAATATCAGGATAATGAACAAAGGTTTCATCTGGCATAGAACCAGAAGGAATTTTTATTTCCCTTAAAGAACCAATTTCTTGCAGCTCATTTAATTTTATATGTTTGAGCAGCCAGGCAATGTATTGACCACTTTTAGTGTACCTGGCAAGCAAAAGCATTGTTTCCCGTGTAAAGTGGACATTGCTATGAGCGTCTCCAAAATTGACAAAATTACAAGGAGGCAGGAAACAATTTACAGGGAAAAGCCCTGTTAACTGTATCTTCGGGTGATTGAAGAGATTGATTTTTCCGTCTGTTGCTCTATAAAGGGTATCAACAAATCGTACCGCGTGCGTAAGACCATAGTTCCAGTAAGAAACCCCTTCAACCCAGCCGCCACAGGTATCAAAATTGTCAAAGTACCTGTTGATGGCTTGTACCACATAATTTACGATTTTTTCAAAGTAAACTTGATTTCTTCCAGCAAGAATCACTGCTGTTCCTATGGCTCCACAGCATACAGCGCACCAGTTTGAGTCATACCTTTTCGACCACAGGTAATCTTCTGGATGCTGATAAAATGGAACGAACACTCTTTTTTCAAGTTCATACAGGATTCTGTTTCTGATGTTCTGGTCAAGGTGGTCTCCAATCAATGCCAGTATTTCAGAAAGTGTTGCAGCAGTTGTTGATACAACAAGGTCAATGTATCTTTTTTCATAATTGAGTGTTTCAGGTAAATGTGCTGGTAAAGACCAGCTTGGTTCATTGCATGTGTCCCATATGTAGTCCTGAAGTTTCAACAGGTATTTCTGGTTTTTTGTCAGGTAATATGCCATTGCAAGAATGACCAGATTTCTTCTTTTTTCCCTGAATGACTTTTCATAAATGGCTCTATCGCCTGTGAGGTGAAACAATCTGAAATGGGAGTAAGGAGAAAATGGAATATCAGTTTCAATGATTTTTTTTGCTTCTTTGTTGAGATGGCTTTTTACCTGTTTTCTTACTTCGCCTGCTTTCAATACGACCTGTTTTTCTGGAACGATAAAATCAGAACTTTTCATTGTGCACCACCTCATAAAGGGCAATAATGTTTTCAAGTTTTGTGCTGTTATCAAGTTCAGTGGTTGAACCAATGAAATAACCAGGACCTGCTTCTTTTATTGTTTTCCTGCAATGTTCTTTTACCTGCTCTGTATCTCCAAATGCAAGAAGCTGGCTCATGTCAATACCACCAGCAAGAAAAATTTTATTTCCATATTTTTCCCTGATTTCTTTAATACTCATTCCTGCGACTGTTTCTATGGGATTGAGCCCATCAATACCTGCTTCGATCAGGTCATCCATCACATCCATGAGATACCCATCAGAATGAAAAAGACACTTGAATCCATGCTCATGCCAGGCATCATTGATTCTTTTTAATCTCGGGAAAAATTCCTTTCTCAAAAATTCAGGGCTATGCAAGAGTTTTTGTTTGCAGGCAATGTCTCCATAGGTAAGCACGCATGGAGAAAGTGATACATCAGCAACTGCATGACAGATGACAATATTTCTTCTTGTGTACTCTTCAAGGAATTCAGAAACAATACCAGGGTCATCTGCATAAACATATGAAAAAATTTCAAATCCCAGTCGCACTCTGATGTCATCAATTCCAACTCCATGCTGGGCAAAAAGATTGACAGTATCACCAATCAATGCCTGAGTTTTCAAGAAACTATCGTGATATTCTTTTCTGTAATCTACTGGATTTTGCTCAATGGCTTCTCTGTCTTTTTTGATGTTTACAATCCACTTTTTCAAAAATTCAATGGCTCCTTTTTCGTCTGAAAATGGCTTCTTTTTAATCCACCATGTTTTTTCAGAAGGACTTGCATGATGCACAAAACCATATTCATCTTCAATGTCCTGTTCTACAGTTGGTCCAAAACCAACGCTTCTTGTCATATCGAGAAGTTTGTTTACTGCTTTTGCCGCGATTTTCAGCAGTTTTTCTTCGGTTTCCGGATCTTTTGAAAGGTCAGGAAGTTTTTCTCCACTAAAATATTCAAAAGCAGCATCACAACGCAATAAGTCATAAATGGGAACCCGATCGGTTTCCTGAAAATTCATCGTTCTTTCGCATCTTTCTCTTTTTGTCATTTTAGCCATATGCAGGTGATTCAAAAATATAGCATCAACACATCCACTGTTTTCAAGGGTAGTTTCATAATAACGCCATTTTGCGACTTTTCAAATTTCAATGTGCCCTGTTCAATAGATTCAATCTTTGAAATTGTTTTTGCTGATTTGACATTTACTGCAATTTCTTTTTTCGGCTCTCCTGACCAGTTCAAAAGAACAACTGCAATGCCTTTTTCACTTTCAAGATAGCATCCCTCAATCATTGCTTGGGATATTTCAACAAATTTTTCAGCACCTGCAATTTTTGCAAATGTTGTGATGATTTTTCTCGCTGGCTCTGACCACCCTTGGGGAAGTTTCTTATAGTCAGACCTATCAGGGCTACTGTGATAACTGATACCTGGCCAGAAGCCCAATGAAAAGATTTTTCCTTTGCCATAAGAATTTTCAACCATAGCAGGAGAACCATTTTCAAATACAGCCAGCGGTTTTCCAGTAGTAGGCGTCAGAGAAACTGTTTGTAATTGTGCATAAACTTCTTCGGTTTCAAATACCGGGTCCTTTATTAGGATTTTTGTCTTTTTCAATCTTTCAATTTCCCATGGATGTGGACATGCAATTCTTTCAACAGAAACTGGTTTTATTCCAGTTAGCCGTGTAATGGTAACATTTGGTTCATTGTACTGGTCATAACTGCATGCTCCTGGTAGAAGTACAAGATGACCACCAGAATTTACCCATTCCACAATATTTTTTTGCGCCTTATCAGAGAGATTTGGTGCCGTGACATAAAGAACGGCATAATTGTTTTTCTTTAAAATTCCATCTTCAATGTCAAAATCATCAACAAAGTCAATCGGGTAATTTTGATGCGTGAGTGCTTCGTGCAGTCCATACAATTCTGCAATATATGCTGTTGCTTTTGCGTCAGAATCCCACACCTGGCTTGCCTGAGGCATAAGTATTGCCACTGTTCCATTCTTTGGTCTTCCTGGTGCAATAAGTTTTTCACTTTTTCCAAGAATTTTTATTCCTTCTGACAATGATTGGTACACCTGTTCTCTTTCTGACCAGCCATCAGCAAAGGCAAGCCCTGGTCCAAAAATGTAAGGATCTATGGCTTTTGCGCCATGGCCCACAAGAGCCATAATTTTGTATTTTCCACCTTCTGGAACTCTACCACCGGTTGTATGGCCAACAATATAGCCACCGTATTCAATTCCACCTTCTCGCGCCGCACACCTTAAAAGGTCTCCGTACATTGACCAGTTCTGTGCAGAACTATCGCCAAACCAGTCCTCTGTCCAGATACAGGAAACTGCCTTTTTCCTTCCAAGATCAAACCAGTCAGGAAGTCCCATTCCAGCGTCAGGACCAGAATCCCAGTTGTTTGCAATTTTCTGTCCAGGGGAAGGCCTGAAAAATAATCCGGGCCAGTTGTTGAGATTTGTTGTGGTCAGAATTCCAGGATGATATGCCCTCTGAAAGGCTTTTGTTGCTGCAGCAAAGGCATTGCTTAAGGACTCTACGAAAAATCTTGTTGTCCAGAAAAATAGTTTTCTATCTGCAAGAGTGACGGGCTCACTCAATTTCATTGGAAATACTTCATCCCAGGAATTTTTTCCAAATGTCTGGGGTGTAAATGCTTTGGATTTCAGATAATTTCTGAATACACCAAGTCGCTCAGCATCTTTTTTCACTTCATCAATTTGATGCGGGTAATACCAGCCAGGTTCATCAGCCATGTGGAAAAGTACCATTTCTTCGTCTTTCTGTCCCATATTTGAGAAACTTTTTTTCAAACCAACCAGCCAGTTATCAAGGTACTGGTCAGTGACCATTGAGGTGTTGTAGTCAAAATAAGAAGGCGGATTGTACACTGCTGCACGAAATTTGTTGAATCCATATTTTGCTGCCTTCTGCCTGATTTCTTCTGGCGGGATATTTCCCCAGTTCCATATTTGAATGGTGTTGTGTCCGAGCATTGAAAGAATGTTTAATCCGTCTTCAAGGGTTTGCTCTGTTGTGTCAAGGCTGATTAAGCCATTTGCGACAATAATTTCCTTTGGTTTTTCTTCATCCTTCAATGCATACTTTTTTGCGTATGCAAGGTATTGTTTGAATTTGTCAATACTGGACTGGATTAAATCAGCAAGTTTTTCTGGTTGGTCAAGTCCGTATCCTGGCGCAAAAATACTGATGGTGTTTCCGCGTGTTTCAATGGTAAAACTCTTAAGTTTCTGAATGTTTGAAGTATCTACTTTTCTAAATTCAAATTCAACAAGTGCCTTTTTCACTGGTGCGCCTGTCATTTCGCATACAATTCTTGTAATGCCTGTTGTGTCTTTCAGCTGTGTATCGAGATTTATCCAATCACTCGAAGACCCTGTTCCTATGAATCCAAGATTAATTCTGCCTTTATCTGTGGACAGAGCCATATGTATTCCACAAGTAGGATTTCCTTTTTTGTCCAGAGGAACAACTTCAAGAATGGATGGATATGTTCCAAGAAGAATTGCGCTTCCATCAGGAAGTGGAAAAATTTGAGATTTACCATTTCCAGTTGTTTCCCAGACATCAGGTTCACCCTGCAAGAATCCTTTTTCATCAAGATTCCACACAAATACCTGCGGTGCTCCCCAACCCACCTCATACAATTTCTGTCTGTCAAGAGATAAACAGATGTCCCATGGGCTGTTGTATTTGTTTCTTGTAGGATAAAATTTTGGCTGCCCTTTTGGGTCTCCCTTTTCGTCAAGTTCAAAGACCATGATACCTGCTTCATTTTTCCCTGGATTTTCAAGCATTCCAGATAAGTATAGCTTTGATCGTTTTGTATCAACAACCATTCCATAAATTAAACTTCTTTTTGTCTCAGAAACAAATCCATCAGGAAATCGCTTCGGAGTTTCTGACATCAATTTTCCGTCTTTGCTGATATCCCATATCGTAAGATTTTGATTTTTGTTGTACTGGCTGGCTACGTAGAGTTTGCCTTTATTTGTGTCTATGGCAGCAGCAATGTCATAGGTAAGTCCTGACACACGACAGAATACTGGGCTTTGTGGCTCCTGTTTTTGCAGGCAGCCAATGACATAAAGAATTTTTGCTTTATTATTGAAAACAAGATACGTAATTGGCTTAACCCCTGATTGAAGATTTTCTCCTTCAGAAGAAGGAATCCCTGAACTATCAAGTGTTCTTATTGCAATTGTTCCATCTTTTCTTGCCGCATACAGGATGTTTGATGTTTCATCAATTGCAATAGGTCCCTGTAATTCCTGGCATGAAACAGAAACAAGTTTGGTGTCTTTTGGCGAATAAACATAGATGCTGTTGTCTCCAGCAGAATACACTTTACTAAATTTCTGGGAATAAATGAACTTGAAGTACTTTTGTTCAGGACCAATATTGATTGTCTTAAACGCTGTAGGTAGTTTTGCATCTGATTCAATGGATTTTAATGTTGTTCTTATTTCCAATCCCTTAATTCTGTTTCCAAGAAATCCCCATCCAAGGTGTGCTGTGGCAACTGCAATAGATGGAAAACTTCCCATACACTGTACGTTTTCCCTTATTAATTTTTCAGATTCCCTAACAACAGTAATCTTTCCATCAGGAGTCAGTTGAATTTCTTTTAGAATCACACCATCAGAAACGATTTTGCCTGTGATGGCATCAGTAAAACTTGAAGATGCTGCAACAATCACTCTGTCTGGATTATCAGAATTAGCAACTGCCTGCACAGGAAAATTTTCAACAGTCACGACATCCTGCTGGACATTACCTGAGCTGTCAAGAAGATAGTATGAGAGATTATTATTTGGACCTTTGAAAAATATTGCTTTTCCTGTGAGTGCGCAGAGCATGTATTCTTGAGGTCCGCCTGATACTGTGTAGGAACGTGGATTTCCGATTGCGCCATTTGCGTCAACATCACAAACCTGAAGAATGGATGGATATGTTCCAAGATATACTTTTGTTCCTTCAGCATTAAAGTGAATAGAGTACTTACCATTTCCTGGCACACTGTATGCCACTGGTTGAGATATCGGGTTTCCTTCTGCATCAAGGACTGTTGCATAAACACCAGAACCACCCCATCCAACGAGATACAATCGATTAAATTTCGGATGCATCGTAATTGCTGCAATGTGTTTATACGGGTTTCCGCTTTCAAAAGCCATTGGTTTTCCTGTTGGTTCTCCCTGTTCATTCAAATGATACATCACAAGGGATTTTGTGAAATTTTCAAATCCCTTGACTCCTGCTACGGCCACACCAAGAAAAAGTTTGTTGTGTTTTCTGTCAAGATAAATTGCTGTGACTGAACTCCATCCACCAGGTGGAAGTGGATATGGCATCGGATCAGGATGGTCAGAATATTTTCTTGGTTTGTCTTTCACAGTGCCATCATCGTTCAAATCATAGACGAGAAGTCCCTTTCTTTCAGGGTCATAGGAATAGGTTCCTGCGTACAGTTTCTTTTTCACAGGGTCTGCCACCACGCAGAATATATTTGCTCCATTTGCATCTGAAGAATGCAGAATATTGAATATCAATTTTGCTGGTTGTTTTTCAGCAGAACAAAAAGCAACAAAAATCAAAATTGCCACAAAGCTAATAATTTTGCTTATCTTCATTTTCCTCCCTTATAGCGCTTTAAAATAATTGAGAAGTTTGCTGACATTTTTTCCTGTGTTTGACTTTGCCTTCCAGAGTTCTTCAGGCATATTGACAACCGGCGTCATTTCAGGAAGAGAAATTCTGCAGTTTCCATTTTTTTCAAATTCAATAAAAGACCATGTTTCATATAAAATGAAACCGCTGAACTTTTCGTTTTCATAAATTTTCACAAACTCGTCTGCAAGGGCGTCGTTGTTCCATACATATCGGTTCACAGTCAAAGGAATTTTGTGTTGATAACATTTTTCAATCATTCTACTGGCAACCGGGTCCTGACCAAAGATTTCTGAAAAAGGTTTTGCAAAAATCCGCAGTACTGCCTGATCCATGATGTGCTGCTCAATCCATGTTTCCCATTCAAAATCGATGTTTGCAGGAAATGCCAGTTTCCTTCTGCCTGGTCTCTGAGAATGGTGTCTGAACCAGTCAACATTGAGATTCACCCTGACTTTCTTTCCATGAGAATGGATAAGAGTACTAGCTTTTTTCAAGAATTCTGAATATGCCTGGGTTCTGACTTTTGATATTTCAGAAAGAATATCATTGTGCGGGTCTATTTTTTCAAGCACAACATCATTGAATCCATAGTCCTGTGGTGTATCTGTATGGCAGGAATGGTTTTCAACCCTGAATTCTATTCCATCAACTTCGGCATCTATCATTTCCTGGATACATGATAGCCAGAATTTCTGAACATCTGGTTCAGTTTCGCACAGCCCACCAGGAAGATATAAGTTTCTTCCGCGACTGAATGCAATAAAACCCTGAGCTTTGCTCTGGCCTTTCAGATGGAATTTTTTTGCGCCCTCCATAATTACCTGGTTGTCCTGTGGATGATTTGGCAGGTCAAGATATGTCAATTCAGGCCCTCTTCCAGTATCAAAACACAGGCCGTAGTTACGAAAATTCTCCCATTCAGGAAACCAGATTGCAGTACCTGTGGCATAAACTCCTGGAATTTCTTTTCCTTTATCATTAAATGCTGTGAAAAGGCAATCCCAAACGTGCGCAAAGTCCGCGTCTGTTGATTGAAAATTTGTCGTGACAAGGATGTATTTGTCTTTAAGCGCAAAGTTTGAAAGAATGAAACTTCTTACTGGTTGATTTTTCCGTGTGATAAGATTTCCATAAACATCATAAACATCTTTTTTTGATGGCTCAATGATTTCCTGGAAGGTAAAATCAATCTCATTTTTCCTGTATTTGTAATTGAGATTGCTTGTCCAGATTTCAAGATTTTCTTTTTTTATTCTTGTAGGCGAATCATCCTTTTTTGTCAGTTTTATGGTGATAATTACTTCGTTTTCTATGCCATTCCACACATCATCGGTTCTTCTTTTTATTCTGAGATGCGGATTTTTGACAACAAAAGGGTCAATCCATGAGAGATAACCTCCAATTCTGTATAATCTTCCCCACAATCTTGCCTGCATGGAACCCTCTGGAAAATCGCCAGAAACACCTGTTTCATATGGTTTGAAATATGCATAGATCTCCATCCCGTATTTATGCGCTGCTTCTGTTGCTACCCTGAGTGGATTTTCAAGAATTTCAATTGTTTTTGCATAATAACCATACTGGTTCATGTCATAAAGAATACTCGGATCGTTTTCAATCCCTGGCATTAAAAAGCCGCCATGCCCATCTCCGTAATATCCCCAGATCACTCTTTTAATACCATTTTGGGCAAGAAGTTTCATAAAGTTATCAATATGAACCCTTGTTAGCGGGCATGGCGCACTCAGGGCATCGTCAGGAAAATCAACAAGTGCTTCAATAACAAAATCCCTCATTAATTTCCTTATTTTGGTGAATAAAGAAATAATCTTGATGTAAGGCCTGCTGACTGTTGCGCAGCATTGAAGCCAGTGTGAATCCTGATAGCAATAAGATTTGTTTTTCCAGGGATGATGGCATCTGTGACATCCATATTGATTTCATTTGGTCTTTCGTAGGCATCCCTGTAAGGTCTGTGACCGACCAATTTTCCATTGACCCATACCCACGCTTCTGTTTCTACTGCTGGCGCATAAAGGAAAATTCTTTTTCCTTTTGCCCAAGACGGTACATTGACATTGGTTCTGTACCAGATTACGCCCATATATGGATATCCCTGACTATCGCAGTATCCCTGACCATAAAATGGAATTGTGGTGGAAATACTTGTCCACTTAGAGTCATCGAATTCTGGCAGATACCATCCCATGTATCTTCCATCATCTCGAACATCAAGAGAAAACTTTACCTTTTCAGGAAGCACAGCAATCATTTCTCCTGTTTTTCCTGTTGTCATGTCAGCAAGTTGCTGGTAGTATTTTGCCCTGGCTGATGCTGCCCAATAATAGTATCCGACATCATCTCCACCTCTTGCAGGATTTGGGTCAAAATAAAATCGACTCAATTTCGATGCCTGTGCTCTAACATCAAGCATTCTCTGTGCCTGCCTTGCTGCTTCTGCAAAGTCACACTTCCATTCGGCCCTGTGCATTTCCATAAATGCTTTGAGGTTCTCAAGGACAATTCTGTCAGCAAAAACATGCTCTTTGTGCACTTTTTCTTTTGCCAGAGATTCTGCCTGCTTGATGTACTTTTCCAGTTTCTCAATTAACTGGTCTGAATACACATAAGGAAGAATTCTGTCTTCGTGTCCAAGCCATGGGGTTTTTTCCATTGTGACTTCAAGTTCTTCCCAGAATGCCTTTGCAGGTTCAGCAGCAGGTCCGTACCAGTTTGTGAAGAATTCGTCCATCAATGCCTTGGCATCCAGATCAGCATCCCACATCATCCTAGCGTAGAGATAAGTGGGAAAGATGCCTGATTCAATCCTGATTGTTCTTCCTTCATTTGAAAATCCAACAACCCCCCACTTCTTATATAGTGGCATGTCATGCATGTGTTTGTGCGCAAGAGGAATAGGAGCACCGCAACCAGCAAGCATATAATACATGTAGTTGTACATATACACATTTTTATACATTGATGCCCACTGTCTTATCATTTCTGCCTGCCTCAATGTTTGCCATGATAGAGGATTATCATACGCATGAATTGTGTCGCACCATATTGCGGCAAACATTATCCAGATTTTTGGGTCAGGTGTAATACCCTGGGGAGGAACATTCCGGTTTGCATAACCATTTGTTGTGATGATGTGGTCAGGGAATTCTTTATAAACTTCCTTTGCAACTGCCTGTATCCATTCCATCCATTCTTCGGTTGTGCTCATGTCTGATGGAACACCAGCTCTGCCGCCAGTATCAGGAAATCCTAAATTTCTTTTCAAAGTGCCAGGGCTATAGTCCCTTGGATAACCGTCATCAGCACCAATTCCATAGGATGTGACATCAGGATTTTTTCTGAAAAATTCCTTGATTTTTTCAGCCGCATATTTCACTGATTTTTCACTTGTTAAATTTGGCATTCCAGGGTTTGGATTTCCCTTTTCATCCTTTCCAAAAACTTCTGCGTATTCTGGATTATTAATTTCTGATGCAGGTGGAAGTACACTTCTTACTGAACTATCCCTGGGAAGCATCACAAAATCTAAAATTGGGTTCATCATATTTCTGATTTTCCATCTGTATTCCTGAATTCTTAAATCAGAAGCAAGTGGTCCCCACCAGTTTCTCATTTTGAAATCTGGTTTTTCAAGGACGTTCATATTCGGCACAGTAATTGTATCTTTTTTAGGAACAAACTCACCGTATTCACCCGGCATATACCAGCGCACTCCAAGTCTGTGAAGGAAGTTTGCGACAGCGTACTCGGTTCCATGGTAATATGGTTCATCATTGCCTGCAAGAACAAGTGTATTTCCCTGACAGATGATTACAAATCCTTCTTCATCTCTTGTTGGCGTAAGACCCGAAGGAATTTTTTTATCAAATTGTTTTGTGTAATTGCTTCTTCCAACAAGAATCACATTGCCTGTAATCTGCTGATCATCAGAAACAATCGGAAGTTTTGCTCCTGTCATTTTTTCAATGTAATCCTGCAAATCCTTTGCTGCTGCGGCAATTTTGTTTGGAGCTGGTTGAGGATACCAGAATGTTTGTTCAGTTGGTTCTGTTGGCACTCCCATTGCACTTTTTGAAATCACAATTGTTGCCTTTGGCACGGCCTTCTCAACAATCGTCATGTCAGCAAAACTTATGCATGCTACTGCCATCATCAGCACTGAAAATAATACTGTCACTTTCATCTTTTCCTCCTACTGTTGGTAAACAGGATGAACAAAACTCCATCCATAAAGTTTTGCCTTTTTCATCCAAAACCTGAACCTGATTGGTCCAGCAAAAGGAAACTTCATCACTGTTTTTGGACCTGGTCCAAAGGTTACAGGTATATCCACTTCATCCACATAACCTGTGATGAGATGAATTTCATCAAGGTGAGCATCATTGATCTTTCTTCCATAAATATCGTCAACTTCCACCCTAATATAACCATCTTTTTCAACCTTTGCGTTGATACAGAAACTACCACCTCCCTCCCATTCAACTGGACTTGTTAACAGTTCACCTTCTATTTCTCCTGCCTGGTAAAATACCCATCTATCCCTTTTTAATGTTATCAGGTAAATCTCATTTGATTCGAGAAGCTGTTTTCTGTTTTTCACACTTCCATTGATGTCTGCGACAGCAATTTCGTGATGCCCATAAGGAGTATTGCTTGTGTAAAAATACATAGTATCTTCAACATCAATAGGAGGAGAACCAAAAGGTACAGGAAGTTTTCCCCTGAATCCTTCTGGCTTATCGTCAGCAATGAATGGTTCTCTTAAAGGCTCCCGTTTCCAGTTGATGCCATCACTGCTGTGAACCAGTTCGTTTGTAAAAATTCCCTTTACAGCATCATAAAACCATGTAAAGGCAATATAGCAACTGTTCCTGATGAATGGAGAAATTCCCTGAAATTGTTTATTCCGTCCTCGTGCGCCTCGCATACCAGGCTCATCAAAAACTTCAAGTCCAGGAGCATCAAGTTCATCTGTGTCAAGAACAACTTTTGGAACTGTCCAGTGAATCAAATCTTCACTTTCACACCTTGCAATTTTTCTATTTGCATGCCTGTCCATCCCACAGTGTATCACTGGTCTAAGGTAACATACATATTTTTTTATGTTTTCGTCGTAAAGCAAAATATTTTGAGTATCAGGAGAACCAATGATTACAGGACTTTCAGGCCATATAGTCCAGTGTATACCATCATCACTATCAGCAATGCAGATACCGCCGATTACATCAATAGGAAAATCAACATACAAACCCGTAAATCTTTTTCTTGCACGTGGGTGTGGGGTAATTTCAGCGTCAAGGATACACATTCCAGCAGGGCCTCCCCAGCCAGATACAAATCTTCCATTGATATCTTTCATTTTTGCATGAACAACAATATTGGGATGGTCTTTATAAATTGGGTCTTTTGCAATTTTAAGGTCTGGCTTTTCCCATGCAATTCCATCATGAGAATAGGCAAGTGCCATGGGTGTTTCACATCCCACCATATCTTTTTGAGGGTCTCTTGTAATAAACACTGTATACCACATTCTCCAGAGTCCACTTTTATCCCTCAGTACTGAACCAATTCCTTCACCTGGTGAGACAACTGGTTTTTTGTGTGGGAATTCTGGAACTTCAAGGGCTCTTCTGAGATGGAGGGTATCTTCAACAAGTCGTTCATCAATCAATGCAAAAGTTTTCCTTTCCATATTATTCCTCCACGATAAAAACCACCCGTTCGCCTTCAACAGTCAGTGTAACTGGAAAATTTGCTTTCCTGGGTTTTTCAAATGCCTTATAAATTATACATCTATTCGGACCGGAGTGAACAAATTTGATATTTTTTGCTATAACCGTGTCTGGAAGGAAATTTCCCAGTATCAATGTCTTTTTACCTGTTTTTATTGATTGAAAAAGAGTCCATCTGCAATGAGGATGATTTTCAAACTCTCCTGAAATTTTCACCTGCTTGATGCTATTACAGAAAATGCCTTCAGAAGCATCGATTACCTTCCCCATTGAAACCATGTCAAAAAGTTTTCTTCTTATTTTGTTAATTTCTCTGATATACTCCATGAGTTTTCTCATGGGAGGATAGTCAAGGTCCCTGTTGTAATTACCAGGACCGATCAGAATGTGACAACCACCAAGCACCGCTTTGTTAACCTTGTTGTAATCAAAGGGTTGTTCCACTCCATTTGAAAGGACCCTGTTTGGGAAAACTGATTTCAATGCATCAGGTTCGGTTCCCCACCATGAAACCTCAGAATAACTCATGATTCTATCCCAGCCGCCTTCATATGATATACAGAAATCAGGATTAATCGATTTACACACATCAAAAAGTTCCTCAAGAAATTTTAAAATACCTTCGTGGTGTGCTCTATCAGGAGAAGACCGCGTTAGCGCAGGATTGAAATCCATTGGTGTATTGAAAAACTTGTCTATGTGGAGTCCATCAGCACCAATTTCAACAAGTTTCTTAAAATAATTGATCAGAAGTTTTCTTACTTCTAAATGGCATGGATTCACCTCGACAAATGGGGTTCCAGTCATAAACCGTGTTCTTGCGCTTAATGTGCCCATCCCCCAGTAATTGCAAATAAAATATGGTACACCATGTGGGTCAAGGATAACATATTTATTAAATTTTTCCTTATACAATTTTGTTGTCATATCAACTGGCTGACAGTTTACGAAAAAACTTACCTTGATTCCAAGTTTGTGACAGGCCTCTATCCCTTTTTCCAGGTCCTTGTATGTTCCGAGGCGGCTGTCTGGTTCGTAATAGGGATAACCTCTATCGTGTCCACCAATCTGCCACCCTGCAATCATAATATGTTTTACATCGTATTTTGCACAGATTTCAGCAAGTCGCGGGATATCTTTGAATGTATAGTTAATATTATCTTCAGGAAGCATAAACATCTGATGATAAAACGATGTTTCTTTCCGTATCCAGGTGGAGCCAGGCTTTATGATTTTGAAATGCTTCTCAAACCATTTTCTGTAAATCTGTCCTGAATCCTGCCAGTTGCCATTGTGTATTTGTAAAACAATTTTTGATGACACAAATTTTTCATCTGGCTTTGTGTAGGGAACATGAACCCAGTTAAGAACAATTCCTGATGGAAAATTGTTAATTTCATCCTGTCTTGGCCAATTTCCATAAGGTCTCATTTCACCAGAGCCAGGTTCCAGGGATAATCTGATGATTTTTACCCTCGGGGTTTCTTCAAGAGCCGCAAAATAAATGGCTTTGTTCAAAATTCTATTATAAAGGCTAATCCATGGCATACACAAAAACCCTGGATATGAAAACGTATGCTCTGGTGAAAGACATCCAAGGGTTTGACCACGCGTGTTTCCAAAATCTGAAAATATTTTCTGATGCCACGGTAAATTTCCAGTCGGAATTAAAATTTCTGTTTCCTTTTTTTCTTTCCCTTTTCCGATACCGTGAAGACCGCCGATGAAGGCAAACCATACTTCAGCTATCTGATATTGAGTATGATTCGTTGACTGACAAGTAAAAATTATTTGCGTGTTTTTTAATAAGATGCTCAATGTGAAATCAATATCAAAACATCCCCTTTCATTTTTCAACGGTGCAGCCCAGTAAAATTCTACAGAAGATTTTGTTTTTCTGATTTCTGGCTGATGTTGATGAATGCCATAAATGTAGTTACATTCATAATCAGATAGTGGCAGAAGAATTCTAAACGATTCAGAAAGCCTCTGGTCAGAAACAAGGGGTAAATTAGAAGATTGTTCTGTAATTTGCTGAATACTTCCATTTTCGGAATTGATTTCAACGCGATAAAATTTGTTTTCAATCACTAACTGTTTCATATTGTGAAACTATAAATCTGGCTGTGCTTCATTGCCAGTTTCAGCATCAATCGTTTTCCTCTTAATTGAGATAAATCTTTTTTTCCGCGCCATGAAAGAGTATGACAAATGTTATCTCCTGTAAAAACATCAAAGTCCTTTGCAGAAAATCCTTCAATGAGTTTTCCTTTTGGGTCAAACCAGTATGGTTCAGCAAGTTCAGCGATTATGTAACCACCCTGTGTTGCTGCATTGATGGAGATGGTGTCACTTTGAAGAATAAATGGTCGTGTGATGAGGTTTCCCATCTGTGAACCAGCGTCGAGCGAAACAAATCCATCCATTCTGAGTTTTGTACGATATACCCACGTCGGAGAAATTTCTGGTTGCGCATTATGAGGACAATCTGAATGCGCATTCACATAAAGATAAATGTTATCATCATAGATCACTGGTTCCTGACCAGGAAAGACCATGTAGCCGCCCAATTTTCCTTTTTCTTCTGTTTCAATAAATTTTGGTCTTGCAGGATGCCTTTCCCATTTTATGCCGTCTCTGCTCCAGCATAGTTCAATGTCTATTGTTTCATACATGTCATCATCAAAAATCCAAAGCATTCCAAAATATGCGTTTGCATATTTAAAAACGCTGATACCATAGAAGTCGTTGGTATCAAGTTCATCCGGCGTCAGAATGACCTGTGGTTCACTCCAGTGTTTTAAGTCCTTGCTTTCAGAATATGTGACTCTTCTTCTTTGATTTCCTTTTCCATTGTCCCAGCCCACAGCAGCAGTATGCCAGCCACGCATATAAAGCATATACACACCTTTTTCATCATTATACACGCAGGCATTATTACAATCGCTTTCACCATGGATGACTGGTTTTGTGTCAGTATATTTCCAATGGATACCATCAGGACTGGTGGCAATATAGATACCTCCTATTGTATCACTATACCAATCCCTATTAACACCAATATACCTTTCACTTTCATCTCTGTCAGGTTGATATAATATGGTGCTATTGACAACATCACTGTAACCCTTAAAACAGATGTTTGTTCCAGGATAGATGTTAAGATCCGGTCTGTGCCAGTTGATTCCATCATTGCTTTCAGCATAAGAGAGAAAAAATGGTTGTGGTTCGCCCACATTTCCATACTTACTTCTTCCAAGATTCTTTCTTATTTTTTCAGCGCGATGGTCATAAGCAATATACCACATACGCCAGAGATGTCTGTCTTTATCAATAATAGTTTTACCTGCAATGACTCCTGTTTCCCACTCTTTTTCTGGAACCATAACAGGTTTTTCAGGGTCTTTTTTTGGTTTGTGGATGGTTCTTTTCAAGCGAAATGTATCAGCAACTGAGAAACGATCCATCACCAGATGTTTTCCTGGCAATAAATCCTGAAACATACAAATTCTCCTTTACTATGGTTATATCTATTTCAGTATTCTATCCTACTTGATTTTGTTGTCAAGCATCAGGTTAACTGGAAGACAAGAAATATTTTTGGGATTTGACTTGATTTCAAAACAGGGATATCTTGTTATTTGAAAGATAAAACATATTGACAAGGGAGGAATCATGGCAGAAGAAAAGGAAGTGGGCAAGATTACGCATTATTATGGAAAGATTGGTGTGGGAATTGTGGAGCTATCTGATGGTTTAAGGGTCGGCGATACAATACGTATTAAGGGTCATACTTCTGATTTCACTCAGACAGTTGAGTCAATACAGATTGAACACAGGAATGTTTCTGAAGCAAAGTCAGGTGATGTGGTTGGCATGAAGGTAATTGACAAAGTACATCCTGGAGACATCGTTTATAAGGTAATCTCGTAAGACAATCATGATTTAAGAATTTCCCTGTACTGGTTGACTGTATACTTTTCAAGTAGTTGTGTACTTTCTTCAAGCCCACCTGCTCTATTTCGTTTTAACCATAATTGTTTATGTTGACTGATGATTTGTTCTGCATCCTTAATGAGTTGACTTATGAGTTTCTTTGAAAATTCTTTTCCATACGAGTATCTTTCAATCATCATATACGCCCTTGTGCACGCATGTTTCAAGAGTTTTGCGGCGTTTTCAAATTCATCCCTGATTAGTATGTTTTCGTCATTTTCAATCTTCATTTTCTTTGCAAAAGACATGGCTTTTTCGATCTGTTGTTCTGCCATTTCGATCCCCTTTTTTCTCATCCACAGTGCGACCTGAGGGATTTCTGTTGTAAGTTCGAGCAAACAACAGAAAAGTGGAGACGCATTTGACACATGAATACCAGTTGCAGTTGAGACATTGCCAAGTTCATAGGCAAAATGGCCTGCATGAAAACTACTGTCATCAAATGCAAGCAGACCAATTGTTTTTTCGACAGGCATATCAAGATTGCTTTTCAAACACCACGAGACGCCAGCACCAAATCCAAAACCAATGTAGCTGACCGGAAGATACTGCCAGTGGCCATTGTCTCCCCAGTCCGTATTCAACAATCCAATAGCACCTGTTTCAATGCCGTTTCGTGCTGCGTTGGTGAGATTCGCAATGGCATTTTCTGTTCTTCCTGCGATTGAGTTCCATGCTGATGTACCGGGGCACACATAAAATGGCAGGCCTGACTTTGTAATTTTTTCGCATCTCGCTTTAAATGGATGGTCTGATTCATATCCCCATTCAAGTACAATCACATCATCTGGTAGTTCTGGTATTAGTTCAGGATGATTCTGGATAATATCTCCCCAGAACTGCATAGTTTTACCGTGTTTTTTTACCAGTTGATAAATTTTTAGTAAAAACTCAAGATATACCCTTCCTTCGCCCTTTTTCTTCACAGCATCTGCGCTTCTTTTCCCGACCACTGTTTCATCACAACCCACATTAAATTGATTACTTGAAAAATTTGGAAGCAGTTGCTGATAAAGGTCTTCAAGCAATTGAATTGAGCCAGAATCTATTGGACACAACGTATATGGATGATCTGTATCTTCTGCAAGATGCCTGTATTGAGGATGCTGAAGCCATCTATGAAAATGGCCGAAACTGTTTTGATTTGGTACCAGTTCAACGAATCTCTGTTTGCAGTAATCATCAAGTTTTCTAATCTCTTCTGCTGTGATTGGAGAGCATCCCTGCCAGACAATTTCATGTCCTTTGTAAGCAAAGGTGTGTTCTGTGTAAAGTTGAAGTTGATTGATTTTCCATCCTGAAAGAAGGTCAATAAGATTAAAAAGGGTTTCCATTTTTGGAACTTTACTTCTACTGATATCTATCATGACACCCCTGTGTTTGAAATCTGGATAATCTTCAATTGTAAGCACTGGAACATGGTTTGTTTTCTGGATGAGAATCTGTTTCAACGTGTACAAAGCGTAATAGGCACCAGAAGCATCTGAACTTTCTGCTTTTATTGAGTCATAAGAAACTGTCAATTTGTATCCTTGCTTTGGAATGTTTAATGAATGGTCGCAGACAAGAGTAAAAAATGGATGCCTGTGATTCAATTTCCACTGGCTTTTTGTAAATCTTTGCGAGATTTTTTTGATGTATTCAGAGAAAAAATTGTGGTTTTTGTCATCAATCCCTGATATAAAAAATCCTGCCCGTGAAGGCACATTGCAAAACTGATTTTCTATTTTGATTTTTCGTGGCACAGGCAAAAACAGTAGTTTTTCCATTTTTTCCTCCTGGTAAAATTGGTTTTTAATAAAATGTATTTAATGTGCTCTCCTTTTTGGAAGATGATATCACAGTTGGATTTTCAATCAAATTCAAAACATTTGACAACGCATCTTCTATACAATAAATTATCATCGTTCAAATTTTTTCAGCAAAAAGGAGAGCAGAAATGGATCCCCATGGAATTAGAGAAGCGCTTGTGATTGAACAGGCAAACCAGGCAGGTTATTACTTTGACGAAATTATCAGCTCACTCCCTTTTCCGATGAGGGTGAGAAAAAGTTATTACATCAGGAAAAATTTGCCATTTACCTATCCGCTGCCAAAGAGAATTGACGAAACATTTCAGGGTAGAACCGGACTTCTTGCGTATGACCTGATAATTATTTCAGGTGTTGATGTTCATGAGTTTTCACCCGAAGAGCAACTGAATTTAATTTCTTATGTAGAACATGGTGGAGCATTGATTTTTACTGGCGGCAGTTATGCCTTTGAAAAAAGTGATGGAACATACCATCTATTGGGAAGTATTCTTCCAGTTGAAATTGAATTTCCTGAAAAATCAACCAGAATTTCAAATCCAGATGGAATTCCAGAGGGATTCATCCAGATTCAGGGTGTAAAACTTAACATGCAGCATCCTGTATGCAAAGGTTTATCTCGTGAAATTGGAAAGATTACTTTGCTTCATCCATTGAAAGAAAAAAAATTAGCCCAGGTAGTGGCAAAAGCAGGAAATTATCCAGTCATTGTAACATGGAAATATAAAAATGGGGCTGTCGCAGTGATTGCAGCAAGACCCGATTATGACAATTTGAAAGGAATTGTAGATCAGACAAGTTTTTTTGAGCACAGCCAGTACGATGATTTAATGCGTAATCTCATCATGTGGCTAATAAAAAAAGAAAAGGACATTATTATCAAGGAATTTTCTCTCAAACAAAAAAGATCAAACTGGGAAATGAAAGCAGAACTTGAATCCACAAAAGAAAAGATCAAAAAAGGAGTGCTGGAAGTTTATGGTAACAATCTATTGAGTCAGGCAAATGGTAGAACAGTTAACTTTTCAGAATTGGTCCTGCGAAAAAATTTTGAAATCAATCGCAACAAAATAAAAATAAACTTCCAGATACCTGTAATTTTCAATCTTCAGCCAGAACATTTTTATAGAGTTGTCCTTACTGTTCAGTATGGCAAAGATATTGATAGGGACTTCAAGAATATGAAGATTGACCCTTATGAACCTGTTGTTCACAGGCGGGATGCTGTTGTTGAAGTAAAGCAGGTGCCTTGCATAAAAATTAAAAATCTCAATGAAGAATATGTATTTATGCCAGGGCAAACAATAACATTTGAAATTAATCCTGTACCTGCTCAACTTGAAAAACTTATCCTTGAAATTAAAGACCCGCACGGTAAGGTTGTGATGAACAGAAAACAGATTAATCCTGGAGGTCATTACATTTTTGAATACACGATTCCAAATTGGAGAACTGGAAAATATGTTTTGAGGGCAACAGGTATCACCAGTTCACAGAGTTATTACGCAGAATATCCTTTTGCAATTGTTCACATTGAACCTGTAGAGGATTTGCTTTTTGTGGCGCCTGTTTCTGTCAATGGATTGACAGAGGCACGAATCAGGGAAGATGTTCAGGATAGAGTAAGCAAGGGTTTCAATTGTTTGATTTCAGGCAAGGTCATGGGAAATTTTCCTGAAAGATTTTACAGGAACCTTCTGTATTACAGATATCTGACACAGTTTGAGCATAAGGTTTATCTCTGGGGAGAATATGAAGGTCTGACATGTTTTGTTGACCATGGTCCCTGGTATATGGAAGAAGGAAAAAATCCTAATGTGCCCTGCATTCTTACCAACGAGTTTACTGAAAAAACTTTAAAGTTTGTAAGACCAATTATAGAAAGGGCAGAAAAAATCCCTGCACTTTTGAGCATGGAAATAC
>Ga0209409_1000332_pt1 | contig 49265 bp, 50 predicted proteins | sample AD_JPNMR1_MetaG_FD_184424 | JGI IMG/M metagenome (GOLD analysis project Ga0209409, IMG submission 184424) | Active sludge microbial communities of municipal wastewater-treating anaerobic digesters from Japan - AD_JPNMR1_MetaG (SPAdes) (version 2) | ecosystem: Engineered > Bioreactor > Anaerobic... | reverse complement strand
ACAGGCTAATTTACAACCCCAATCGGTGTTACGATTACTTGTGTAATCAGCTAGGGGACACACCTAATGGTTCTTTGAAAACTTTTGTGATGATTCTCACTCTCCCTGGACGATTGTACCGGGGCTGTCCTTTCTATTCGGCTGCTTGTTCTGGCGGCCGGTGATGATGGGAGGGCGTCACCGGCTGCCGGAATCACGGCAGCTGATGAGGTCTGGATGATGGGCAGTCCGGGCAACATTGGGGAGAAAACCCCTGGTCTAACATTAGACCCTGTATGTTCATGATGAACATACTGAAAAATCCTGAGATATCTCAACAGAAATACTGGGATATCCTGTAAACGTTCAAGGGAGGGAGAGTTTATGAGAATCAATCACAACTTAAGCGCTATATTCGCTAACAGGCAGCTTAAGATCGTCTCATCGCGAATGGATAAGTCCATTGAGCGGTTGGCATCTGGTCAGCAGATTAACAGAGCTGGCGATGATGCTTCGGGGCTTGCTGTGTCAGAGAAAATGAGGACACAGATTAATGGTTTGTTCCAGGCTGAACGAAATGCCGAAAATGGGCTTTCGTTTATACAGGTTGCCGAAGGATCATTACAGCAGATTAATGATATTCTGCAAAGAATCCGGATGCTATCGGTACAGGCTGCCAATGGAATTTATTCAAATGCCGATCGTGCGCAGATTCAGGTTGAAGTTTCGCAGCTTATTGATGAAATCGACAGGATTTCAACATCGGCTGAGTTCAACCGTATGAAGATGCTCACAGGCATTTATGCGCGTAATTCGCGAGTGGGAAGCATATTCTTCCATATTGGACCAAACCAGGGTCAAAGGATTAGAGCCTATATTGCTACGATGAGTGCCAAGGCTTTAAACCTTTATGATGGTAACCGGAAACGGTCAATTTCCACTGTTGGTCAGGCAAACGCCATGATAGGGTATATCGATGCAGCTTTAGATAAGCTGAATCGACAAAGGGCAGACCTTGGTGGCTACTACAACAGGATGGAAAATACCATCACTGCTCTGGCAATGTCCTATGAGAATATGTTAGCTGCTGATTCCCGTATTCGGGATGCGGATATGGCAGCTGAAATGGTTGAGTTTACAAAGGACCAGATCCTCGTCCAGAGTGGTGTTGCGATGCTAGCTCAGGCTAATTTCAAGCCGCAGTTAGTGTTGCATTTATTGGGATGAGGGAAAAACCGGTTACCGCAGTGCCGACCGGGATTTGCCCTCTCTTAGATTTTACGAGGAGAGGGCAAAAATTTTTTAAAAATTTTTTACAGGGAAGTTTTTTAAGTATACAAGGAGGTGACATCTATGGATATTAGCAAAGTTTCCGGGAATATTCATATTAATGCTTTTAAGGTTAAGCATCCTGAAGTACAGAACGAGAACAGGAAATATGAAGAACCTCCATTTACAAAGGAAGGTTTGAATGATGCTGTAAATATGCTGAATGCAGCAGCTAAAACGATTAACAATCGTATAGCATTTTCAGTAGATGAAAAGACTGATAGAATTATTATGCGTGTTCTGGATGCTAATAATAATGAAGTTATACGGGAAATACCTCCAAAAGAGGTAATCAGGCTTGCTGCCCAGATCAGAGAAATGATTGGCATGTTTATTGATGAGTCACGATGATATTATTGTAATATGTCGCTTTAGTGATTGGTGAATTTTGCCGATAATGTATTGAAATAGTATGGGTACATTGCTATCTTTACTATTATCTTACATGAAAGGATACATGTATGCCAGTCACTTTAGGCGGCGTAGCATCAGGGATGGATACCGACCAGATAATTCAAAAGCTGGTTGAGGTAGAAGCCAGGCCTATTATACAGTGGCAGGAAGAAAAAGATACCTACTCCCGCCGGAAAGAAGCTTTGCGCCAGTTACAAACAAAGCTGAACACTTTAAATAATGCAACGAAAGATTTATACGGTTTCAGGTCACCATTCAGGGAAAAAGGTGTACAGGTTTCTGATACCAGTGTTTTGCAGGCTCAGGCGTCACGGTATGCTGTGAACGGCACACATACTCTTGAAGTATTGAATTTAGCTTCAACCCACAAAGTATCCACTGATCAGATTAAAGAAGATGAAATATTGCCTGCAGGAACCTTCAGCATTGAAGTTGATGGAAATTCATATACTATTAAATTTCGTGGTGGTAATCTCAGAACTTTAAGTGACAAAGTTAATGAAATTGCATCAAGTATTGTTTCGGCAGCAACAATTAAAACTATCGATGATAAAAGCATTTTAACCATTGAATCAAAAGTTCCGGGAAAAAAAGGGGAAATAAAGATACGAGGTGATGAAGAGTATTTAAAAAAGATTGGCCTTGTTAAAGGTGAAAAAGGCGCAGCTAAGGAATCCCAGCGAATAATCTTTGATACAAAATATTTTACCGGGTATACTGGGGATAAACCTGTGGAGGATGAAGATGGAACTTTGACAGTTGATAAGGATGGGAAGAAGATAACAATAGATGCAAAATTATGGCGTGAATATATTTTACCGGTTGAGTATAAAGCACAAAAACAATCAATACTTGAGTTAAATGTTACATATTCAAAAGAAAAATCAGAAGAAGAGGTAATACCATATAAAATTGAAATAGGTCCTGAAGAAACAACAGTAATAAAAGGTATTGAATTAAAAGGGTATAATATTTCCCGGGAACGTCCTCTTGAAAAGAAACCAAAAAAAGAAGTTGAAGATATTATTGGTGTTGGTGTGGTTTCGGTTGAAGATGGGAAACGTACTGAAAAAATATATAAGCTAGATCACAATAAACAGGGGAAACAGGAAATACCTATAGGTCAGGATTTTGCAGATAAAAAGATAACAAAAATTTTGTTCTATTGTAATGATGGCAAAGCTACTTTTCAGGATGCTTCACTGGTTACTGAAATAAAGGGCGAAGGAATACTTGATCCAAAAAATGTTATTGCTGAAGCAAATGATGCAAGAATAAAACTTGATGGGGTTGAGATAGTAAGATCAAAAAATAATGGAATTGATGATGTATTAAAGGGAGTAACCTTTAATTTGTTAAGTACTTCAACTAAACCCGTTACTATCACAATTCGGCAGAATACTGAAACGGCAGTTGAAAAGATAAAGAAATTTGTTGAAGCATATAATGATTATCTTACATTTAATAATGAATTAACAAAAGCTGTAAAAAGCGATAAAGTGGGTGATTATCAAAAGGATAAAAATAAAAACGGCATTTTTATGGGCGATATGACTTTACTAAGGTTGCAAAATGCATTAAAGACTGCAATTAGTTCTGCCTATCCTTCAAATGTAGAAAAGCCTATTAAAATGTTGTATCAAATAGGTGTTTCAACTGGCGAAATAAATGCAAAGTGGGAAACTATACGAGAGGGAAAGCTTATAATAGATGAAGCAAAGCTGGTTGAAGTGTTGTCAGAAAATCCGGAAGGTGTACAGAATTTTTTTGGTTCGGATAATGATGGAGACAATCGTATAGATAATGGATTAGCTTTTAAAATAGAAAGTATCCTTGATCCATATGTTAGTGCAGGGAAAAACATTATAGTGGCAAAAATGGATCTTGAAGATGCATCTATTAAAGCCACTGATGAGCGTATCGAACGTAAGCAGGAACATCTGAAAGCGTATGAACAAAAGTTAAGACAAAAATTTGCCGCTATGGAAAAGGCTATTTCTGGATCCAAGTCGCAGAGTAGTTGGCTTGATATGCAAATGAAAAATTTGCAAAAACAAACTGAAAAATAAAATAAAGGTGTAAGAGGTGTACCATGCAATTGTTAATTAATGATCATCCTGTTGATTTCACCATAGAAAAAGAGAGTACTGTTAAAGATGTGATGAACTCGGTACGCAACTGGGCATCTCAACGAAGTCTGATATTTTCGGGAGCAATTGTTGATGGTGTGATGTACCAGCCTGATTCGGCACCTGATACGCCAATACATGATATTACAAATATTAATTGCTATGTCCAGTCTGTAGGTGATGTTGTGATCGATTCAATCAAGGAAGGTATTGCATATTGTAACAGAGCTGAGCAATATTTAAAAGATAAAGGAAGTTTAGAACAATTAACTGATACTGAGTTTACACAGTTAAACAATGGTATTGAATGGATTGTTTCAGTATTACAGTCGGTATTGCATATGCTTGGTCTGGAAAGGGAAAACATACGTTTTAAAGATATGACAGTACAACAATATATTGATTCAATTAAATCATTACAACACATGATAAAAGATAACAGGACCAATAGTGATATTAATAAAATTCATGAATTGTTTCATGATGTAACAACATTATTCAGGGTATTACTTTGCAGTGATGCACTGAAGCATCTTGTGATACAGAGTGTGGATTCACCTGATGTTCTTTTTAAAACACTGCTTGATTTAAAAGCAATGGTTTCAAAGCAGGTAGATAATTTAGAGGCGATAGCTGGTCTGTACCAGAAAGGTAAAGATAATGAAGCGCTGGAAATAATACACACACTGGTAGATTTTCTTTATTTATATATGCGAACCTGCTATCAGGTATCACCGGTATTTGGCATTAATCTCATAGATATTGTCCATAATGATCAATCTCTTGAAGAACTGAATATCCGATTGCAGGATATGCTCTCGGAAATTGTTGGTATAATGGAAAACAATGATATAGTCAGTCTTTCAGATATACTTGAATATGAATTAAAGCCTCTGATTGGGGAATTAGACAATTATCTTGACATAATACTTCAGAATATAAAATCGTAGATTCTCCTTTATACTTGACATCAATACATTATTGGTAATAATCAGCAATAATTCCTTCAAATTATTTTATGAAAAATGAAGTATGCGCTCCAGCCCCTCGATGAGTTGGGGCGAACTCTATTTTTTACAGGAGAACCACTTTGAAAAACAAAAAGCTATGGGGTGGAAGGTTTAGTGATACAACATCACCAATAACTGAACAGATATCCGCATCATTACATTTTGATGTCAGGTTATACAAGCATGATATACAGGGTTCTATTGCGCATGCAAAGATGCTGGCAAAACAGGGTATACTCACCCAGGATGATTGCAATGCTATTATAAAAGGTTTACAAACAATACAGAAAGAAATTGAAGAAGGTACATTCCCGTTTAACGAAAAGCTTGAAGACATTCATATGAATATTGAGGCCCGATTAACGGAGCTTACTGGCGATGCTGGAAAAAGATTGCATACAGCACGTTCACGAAATGATCAGGTTATCACTGATGTACGTTTGTATTTAAAAGACGAAATTAATGATATACAAAAACTCTGTGTTGATCTGATACAGAAACTGGTAAAGAAAGCGCAAGAAAATAAACATATCGTTATGCCGGGATATACGCACATGCAGATAGCACAGCCTGTTCGCTTCAGCCATCATCTTCTTGTGTATGCATGGGCGTATCTGCGCGATCTCAAACGGCTTCACAATGCATTCAATGCTACAGATATCCTTTCTCTTGGGAGCGGAGCACTGGCAGGAGTTAACTATACCACTGACAGGCATTATATTGCCAAGGAACTTGGCTTTGGAACTATCGCACACAATTCAATGGATGCGGTTAGTGACAGGGATTTTATTGCAGACTTTTTGTACTTTGCTGCAATGGTGGGCATGCATTCTTCACGCTTAGCGGAAGATTTGATTGTGTGGTCAACGGCCGAGTTTAATTTTATAAAGCTATCTGACAGCGTTACAACGGGATCATCAATTATGCCCCAGAAGCGTAATCCTGATATTGCTGAACTTATACGCGGGAAGACGGGCAGGCTGTATGGTAATTTAATTTCATTATTGACAGTGCTGAAAGGATTGCCAATGACCTATAATCGTGATTTACAGGAAGATAAAGAACCGCTGTTTGATTCCATTGATACCGTGAAGCTGGTACTCAAAGGCATGGCTGAGATGATTGAACATTTGACAGTGAATGAAGATATAACAAAGAAAGCACTATATAAAAATTTTTCCACTGCAACCGATGTTGCTGATTATCTTGTTATGAAGGGTATTGCTTTCAGGCAGGCGCATGAGATTGTTGGTTCTTTAGTTAAGTATTGTGAACAGAACAATAAAGACTTTTTTACTTTGCCCTTAGAAGAATTGAAGAAATTTTCAGAAAAATTTGATTTTGACATTTATGAATACCTTGATCCTGAACAATCAACAGAACGAAAAAAATCATACGGAAGCACTTCACTTGAGAGCATTGAAAACCAAATAAAATTATTGAAAGAACAATTGCATGAATTCAGTAATTGATACTGTTACCGGTCTTGATGTGTTGCATCCTGTTACCGTGCTTGTACGGATTATGTGTGCAATTATTGCAGGGTTCTGTATTGGGTTTGAACGCGAGCGTCACTATCAACCTGCTGGTCTTCGCACGCACATGGTTTTATCGTTGGGTGCATGCATCATTATGATTTTGTCATATTTTATTCCGTATGTATATTCACCAGGTTCGGGCGATCCTGCACGACTTTCTGCGCAGGTTATAAGCGGCATTGGATTTCTGGGTGCAGGTGCAATTTTTAAATATGGATTCAGCATCAGAGGGCTTACCACGGCTGCAACAATATGGACAACATCAGGCATTGGTATGGTATTTGGTGCAGGGTTTTATTTTTTAGGGGCGATAGCTACAGTGCTATTGGTGATAACATTACAGGTATTTGAAAAAGTTGAACTATGGCTTGTTGAACAGAAGAAAATCAGAATATTGCAGATAACCTATTATTCTGACGCTATTGCAGCAAAACAGATTTTAGCAGCAGTAAAGACACATGCTGGTGATATTGACATACGGCAGGTATCCATCACTGAAGATGTGGAAAATCATACATCGGATTTGATTGTACATTGCCGCATGGACGAAGATTTCAGTATTCGGTTGCTTTTTGATGAAATAAAACAACTGGGTCATATCAAAAAGATAAAGATAGATTAAAATTAAATTAATCTACTTTTTTACTTCTTTAGTTGCACTTTTGAATTGAACTGGAGATTATTTCATCTTTTACCATATAATAATTTATTTTCCTGAATCCTGCTCAGATGTACGCTTTCACCCGCTGAAAAAAATATGTCGTATAACAGGCGGTGGGTATTCGCAGTGGACTGGGCAGACATTGCGGATAGCCAAAGATGTGGGAAATTGCTTTGCAACAATCACATCGAGGGCGGTAGCACGCCGTCCGATATTCAAAATTGAGGGGCAATTTTGCAACATCAGGCCAAGGCTATGCGCCTTTTTAATAACATATGCCAATTATTGTGTGCAAGTACTCATTTTTTGATAAGAATTCATAAGTCAATCCAATAAATATTTACAATTTTATTTTTCGCATCAGAAATTATTAAAAGTTGATTGTCTGAAAATATTTTTGTTTCTGTCAATTTACCTCCACATTTTTCTATTGCTTTAATAGATGGTAGATTGTCCGAAAAACAACCTAACATCAACTTTCTAATACCTAAGGATTTAGCATATTCAATTCCCATTTTCAATATTTCTGTTCCATAGCCCTTTTTTCTTTCACTGGGTCAGACAGAGAAGCCTATATGACCTCCGTATTGTGCTAAAAAATCATTTTTTAAGTTGTGCCGAATATCAATCATCCCCACAATTTTTAGGTCATTTTTTCTGACAGCAAAAAATGTAGTTGCTGGCACCCAATTATTATTAACAATATTTCCTTCTTGATTATTTGTATTATGTATCAACCATTGCTCATATTCCATCTGGTCAAACAATGCACTTCCATTGATAACAGTCTCCTGATTTTCAAAAAATTCACCTTTGAAATCTTCTGCTGACTTTTTGTACTCAAGGGTTGGTAGTTGTAATTCTAATTCATTCATAATATTCCCAATGTTTTTATTATCTACTTAGTTTTCATTATTAAACATAATATTCGCAGTTTACAGAAGTTGCCTGGGCTTAAACCCTGCTTTTCGAGTGCCATACATTTCACATTGGCAAGGAGGATGGGACTACACTTTTTAGATTACTTTTTCCAGAATATCAACTGCATCGCTTACACATTGCTTGCATACTTTATTATATAAATCCTTTTCCTTAAACTCTGCCTGCCCTTCGGGTGTTGTTAATTCACATCCTCCAAGTAACTTTCTACAAATAAACGTTCCATGTTTTTCTTTAAATTTGTCCATGAATTCACGTGTTTTTTTATATGTTTCTTCAGTAAATGAGCTATCTCCTTTTTCTCCTCTTCCATATCGCAATCCAATTACCATTATTCCACCAGTAACAGCCCCACAGACTTCCTCCTTACGACCCATTCCAGCACCAAAGCCACATGATATTTTCAATGCAACATCTTTATCACAATTTAAATAATCACAAAAAGAAAATAGAACAGATTGAGCACAATTGTAGTCCTTTGTAAACTTTGCTATGGCAACCTGAGATCTTTTCATCTTAGTTTCTCTCCTTATTTTTTTTCTATTTTAAGTTACATTCATCAGATCCTGTTCACAATGGGCTGGCCTGACCTGACATTTTGCCTTATGGGCGGCTGGTTTGTGAAGTGCCAAAAGGCATTTGGGTGAGCGAAGCGAACCGCAAACACGCTGTTATCTGCCGTTGCCATTCTTGTCTTGAACTTTAACATCGATTCCCATTCGTTTCATATCATGCATAAACCGGTTTGGCTCTACAATGTTGGCCTGTAGCCATAGACCAGGCTTTCTAATCGATCCATCAAGGTATTGCAGCAAACAAGCCACAACAGGAATAGCAGTAAAATAGTAACCATCTTTGTGTGAAAGTTGTATTTCAATGTTTTTTAATTTGCCGTTTTTTTCACCAATGGCTTCCAATTTCACAACTAAACCATACGGGGGTTTTGAGAAAGTTGAAAGGCTCCACTGCATCAGTTGTGACATTGGCTTGATTATTATTTTGGGAAATAGTTTTAGAGAAATAAAGATGAATGGAAAAACAAAGTAATCTGTAAACCAGTTAAAACCAGCTATATAAAAACCAGTCTGGTTAAGAGTTGGAAAGATAAGTGGTATTTCACGAAGTTCCTCAAAGAACATAGGGGCACATTGTCTTTTGCCAAATTCACTTCCAAAATCCATTGCAACATAATCTTTTGTGCTCATGATATTTATTTTTCGCCATTCTCCATTTTTGTAGATAAATGGTAGAAAATCTATTACCTCCTCAACAAATTCAATTTTTGTTGATTCAGAAAATTCATACTCTTTGAAATTTATATTCATAACACCACCGACAATAGCCTTCTCCATACTGTCGAAGTATTGACCAGCATAGCGTATTAAAGCGGCAGGTAATCCGGGATGAAATCCGCCTCCTGTGATAAAACACCGATCAGCATTTTTAATGGCTTCGACTAAGGAATACAATGTGGCATAGATTTTAGGTCCAAAGTGAATATCCATATAATCACAACCTGCTTCCAATGCTGTTCTTGCAATCTCTTTTGTGTATTTAGCCGTGCTGGAAGCTACAACCACAAAATCAATACCTTTGAATGTCTGTCTAAGCTTTCCTAAGTCTGACGCATCAGCAAACACTCCTGTGACTCTGTTTCCTTCAAAAAGATTGTTGAATTGGTCAGCGGCTGCCTTAGCTTTATCAAGATTTCGACCGGCCAACACCAACCTGACATTTGTTTCTTGCAATAATAGCTGTGCCAAAACACGACCAGCATTTCCATATCCACCTAGTATTAAAAATGTTTTGATGTCCATAAAATCCTCTTTCTATATGGCAATGGTAGATAACGCGGCACAAGTTGCAGAATTTGCGAGGGTACTCACGAGCAATTTGAGTGTAGGCGAACTCGCCGGAACCTGCAACTTGCTGTTAGACGATGTTTTTGTAATATTATATTTATATCTTCACCTTTTGAAAGATATATATTGCCCATCCTATCGTTTCTCTGCCCCATTTCAAATAACTATCTTGCTGTTTTATTATTCTATTATATAATTCTTGATTATCCTTATCAAAAGGATTAGCATTTATATATTTAAAACTTGCATACCAATTTAACCCTTCGTAATTATCCCAATCATCCTTGCTGCTAACTATTGAATAAATTAATTCTAATCCTAATTCTTTTCCAATTAGCATATTTTCGTAATGAGTTCCATAATTATCTTTCTTCAATTCAACTGTTTTCAAATACTCTTCTGATGGTTCTTTTTGCCAAAACGGGCATCCTGCTATAATCATTCCATCCTGTTTCACATTTTGAAGCAAATAGCTCAAGGTGTTTTTGAATCCATTAAAAATCCATTCCCCACCAATACACATAGCTAGATCAAAATAATTTTTCTCCGAATGTTTATAATCAGCTCCATTCATTTCAATAAACTTTATTTTTGCTTTAGGACAACGATTTTTAAGCTTTTCCTTTACTTTAGCTATACAAAATGGTGAAATATCTATTCCGATTCCTTATATATCATATGTTTCTGCAAGTCTAATAAGAAATTCAGCCTTACCACAAGCAATTTCTAATACATTGGATTTTTCGTTCAGTTTTAACAAATTTATCAATTTATTTAGTTTGTCTTCACTCATAGGGTTACAAATAATGTGTTCTTTATGTGTGATGTCAAAAATTTCCATATATCCATAACTCACCTCTTTATTTTTGCGAAAATATCGTCTAACCTTCGGTGGCGGGCTTGCCCGCTGTCGAGTTGTGCAAAATGGAGCAAAGCGACATTTTACTCATCTTATTCTATACGCCGTATTTCATCATACTTTCTGCTTCAGTAAAATATACGAAATTTCGTGTTATTTCCAGACTTTATAAGTATACTGCGCCCCCCAAAAAGATGTCAAACAAAATGAGCTTCAAAGCAATAGTGGGACATTTTGTGGAGAAAGAAGTTTTTATCTGTTGCTCTGCTATATCTCTGGTGGTAACTTTAGGTATACTGCTTTAAAAGGCTTCGGACAGAATTTCATTTAACATTCCTTATCCATCGCCGTTTTAATGCCGTATAGCCTTTATTAAACAAAATTAGCACGCAACTTATTAACCCATTTTTTATCCATTACAGTTAATCTCTTCTTTTTCAAATTTTCTTTCACAATCCATTTAATATGTTTATTATTACATCTTGCGATTTTCTCGAAAGCTAATTTTCCCTGGTCTGGCATAGAAACAATAGCAACACTCCATCCATATCCAAGAGTTTTTCTTAAAGAATTTTGGCTTTCAGAAAGTTTTCCATTGATTTTATCAAAGCTCATTGTAATCTTATAAAGAATTTCAAATAACTTAATAACAAATGAATTTTCCTTTAAAAGTTTTGGCTCACATAAAGCTGCAACAACAGCTCGCTTCTCTAAGTCATTGCCATCCGTCCAGTTTTCAAGATTATTAATTATCTCGCTTGTATTGTGTTCTGTAATTTCCTGTATACCAATAGCAACTGCTTCTCTAATTCTCCAGCTACTATGAGATGCATATTTTCTTATCGTCGCTAAAGTCTTTTTAATATCATTTTTGTTTAAAATGCAATATCCAACTATACCACACATTACAACAAATTCTTCTGGAGAATTATGCAAATCATCTTTATAGAAGGATAAACATTCTTCTACTTCATTTTTTGTGGCATTTTCTGAAAAAGAATATAAAAGTTCTAAATTACCCCTTGGTCCTGGCAGTCCTGAATTCTTTAATAAATTCTCAATTGTTTTCATCATATGATTGTACCTTTCTACTCAATTATTGCCCTGTTAAAAAACATCTCTCTATCTTTAACCAGAAGGATTATTGTAATAATCAACAATAATACAGTCTGTATTACTTTGCTGTCCGGGTGTGTGGCAAATATTTCATTTGATACATTTGCAATGAGATGAAAAATAGTCGCTACAAATATATTTCTTTTTGCTTTATAATATAGCCAGTTCATTAAAAGTACAAACACAAAAATACTTGCAATAAAATTAAATGAATATAATAATCCTTCTGCAACAACATTGCTATGGTAATAGCCTTTAATAAAAGCCAGTGGAAAATGCCAGAATACCCAGTATATGGCAAAAATTATAGATGTATTAAACAGGTTAAACTTCCTTCTTAAAGTATCAGTTCCATAAGAATGCCAGGCTAACTCTTCAACTATTGGTGCAAATATAAGTATAAACCACGGTGAAAAAATAAAAGAATTAAATGATGGTTTACCTGAAATATAAAACTGGGAAAGGCTGTGACCAAAAAGAACAGAAATCAATTGAGCTATAACAATTGAAAGTGGAATTAAGAAAAATGTTATCGCAAAATAGAATAGATTAAATTTTTGTAGATTAAAAATCCTGCTTTTCAAATCTTCCATGAGCTCTCTGTCACTATGGAATAAGTAGCCTGCGACAATAACAGGCGATATTAACCCGAGTATACCCAATGAAGGAATCAAAAAAACGATAGGTCCTTGATTTTCCAGATGACTAAAATAGGCAACGATGAACCATAGTACCCATGGAATTATCAACGATAATCCATAAAAGAAAATCGGTTTGTTATACTTATCAAGTATATTTATCATCTTTTCATTAAATATAATTAGTAATTAATTTTCCAAGTTTAGAATTTTAGATTACATAATAATTTTTTCAAATCTAATATTTTAGAATAATCAATAATGTCTGCCAAAACATGTCCTATTATATATGAATTCCATGCTTTATCCTCCAATCATACTGAATACTCAATAAACCACGTATAACTATTTCAAGCAGAATTGCACTTAATGTCCTCTAGTTTGAGACGATATTGAGTATAGCGTTAGAGCACCTGACAGGCCAATGTGGGTACAATAATTACATTTGATCAAATTCCTTTGAATTAACATCTTAAATTGGTTTGCAACCCCCAATGCTTTTCAATAAGAAGTTGTTATATTTATAACCAACTTTAATAAACAATTTCTTCAATGATCTCAATTATACTAACAAGACATGATGTGCATACCTTATTCTTTTATTAACAATTTAGCTAACTCCATATCTTCGTTTGTAGTTATCTTTATGTTTGTATAAAAATCTCCTGTTATGGCTTTAACTGTATACCCGGCAAGTAAAGCTAATGACACATCATCAGTAGCATTAGTCGTGTTATGTTCACGTGCTTTTTGGTGTGCATCCATAATTATTGAATAACGAAAGCATTGTGGTGTTTGTGCAGCGTAAAGGGTTTCTCGCGGTAAAATGTGTGTTACTGTAGAATCATTGACCTGTGCAATTGTTTCTTTCACAGAAACATATATACCACATGCACCATATAAGGCAGCTATCTCAATGCACTGTTTAATCATGTCATCAGTTATAAAGGGGCGTGCTGCATCATGAATCAGAACAATATCATCATTGGAAAAATCGTATGCTTGCAATCCATTAAAGCAGGATTCCTGACGAGTTTGCCCACCGTGTGTGATGATAATGTCGGTATCAGGGAAATAGGTGTGTATAACATCTTCCAGCTGTTGCTTGTAATCGGGATGAATGACTATTATTATTTTATCAATTAACGGTGATGCAGCAAATGTTTCAATTGACCATGCAATGATTGGTTTTTTACCAAGCTGTAAAAATTGTTTAGGGACAGCAGTTCCCATACGCTGTCCCATACCACCTGCTACTATGATGGCATAATGTTTCACTATTTAATCCCAGAGCTTTTTTGCTAATTCGGCAACACGCTTACCCAGTAGAGCTGCATTCTTCTTTGTCTTTTCATCGGGAGCACCTGTGCAGGATACACCATAATGGCCTGTTGCTTCCATAGGATCGCCAACAATAACCATCCCGTAGATGAGCATTGCCTGTAATATTGAAAGGAGTGTTGTTTCTTTGCCACCTGACGGATCACTTGAAGTGGCAAATGCAGCGCCAACCTTGTTTTCCATCTTTCTTCGAATAATAACATAATCATCAAAAAGGTGTTTTAATTCTGCTGCCATTGTACCAAAATATACTGGTGAGCCTGCAATTATACCATGTGAATTCAAAAAATCATCTTTGGTTACTTCTTCTGTTGAGCGCAGGATGTATTGAGCACCCTCTACCTGTTTAACGCCTTCTGCTATTGCCTTTGCAAGTTCTTTAGTATTGCCTGAACGGGAGTAGTATAATATTAAAATCTGAACCATAGAGCTCACTCCTTATTGTAGTGTGCAGGATAGTTACTGTTAATAAATCAATGATTAAAATAAAGTCAAAGTATAATTTTGTCAATAGTTGCTATTATTTTTTTGCGATAGTTACTGTAAATTAGACTTGCCATGATACTGATTTGATGGTTTTCTTGTAGCGTCACGATGTAAGTAATAGATTGCTTGCAGTAGGCTATCTTCAATAATAGTATACACTATGAACTATACACAAAATTTTATGTTACAGTGAGAGTATATTGATATGAGCTATCACACAATGCTATCGCAACGTGCAAATGAATTTACATCATTCATTGTGATGGATGTCATGGCAAAAGCTGAAGAACTGGAACGCAAAGGTGAGCATGTTATACACTTAGAGGTTGGGGAGCCTGATTTCATGACACCTAAAGTGATAGAAGAAGCAGCCATAGAGGCATTGAAAAAACAAAAAATAAAATATACCCATGCGTTGGGATTACTTGAATTGCGTGAAGCAATCTGTGAATATTATTACAATGAATATCATGTGTCGCTGTCACCTGATCAGATACTGGTTACAACCGGGACTTCGCCGGCACTTCTTTTTGCCATGCTTGCTATCATCAATACCGGTGAAGATGTTATTGTGTCAAATCCCCGCTATCCCTGTTATCAAAATTTTATCATTGCAGCCGGAGGATTGGTCAATGAAATCGTTACCTATCCGGAAGAGGGTTTTCAGTACCGACCTGATGATATAAAGAAAAAGATAACTCCAAAAACTAAAGCTATTATGATAAATTCACCCTGCAATCCAACAGGAATTGTCATGAGCAAAGACGCACTGCAAACAATAGCACAGTTTGATAAACAGTTTATTATATCAGATGAAATTTATCATGGCCTTGTGTATAAAGACAGAGCGCATTCTATACTGGAGTTTACTGATAAAGCCTTTGTTATAAACGGCTTTTCAAAGCTATACGCAATGACTGGATGGCGGTTAGGGTATTGCATTTTCCCAAAAGAATTTTCAAAAGTAATGCAGCGGATTCACCAAAATTTTATGATTTCGGCAAATAACTTTATTCAATGGGCTGGCATTGCTGCATTAAAATATGCACAGCAGGATGTTGAAACCATGCGTCAAACATACAACACCCGGCGCCAATATATGATTGAGCGGTTACAATCAATAGGATTTAGAATTCATGTGGAACCAACAGGGGCATTCTATGTATTTGCTGATGCACGAGGATTCTGCAGTGATTCATACAAGGAGGCGTTCAATATAATAGAAAAGGTTAAAGTAGGAGTAACTCCTGGTATTGATTTTGGAAGTGCTGGTCAGGGTTTCTTGAGATTTTCATATGCAACATCGCTTGAAAACATTGAAGAAGGATTAAACCGAATAGAAAAGTATTTAAAGGGGAAGTAAAATATGATCAATATTGATATTACTTTAATTTTCTATATACATCTTTTCGGTGACGGATGTAGTAAATTGTTATAATCTTATTTGCTTCATCAATTTGATATATGATACGATAATCACCAACTCGTAATCTATATGTTGATTCTGTTCCAATAAGTTTTGTACTGTTTTGTGGAAATGGATTATTTTTTAAGTTTTCAACTTTATTTATAATTCTCTTAATGATTTTATAATTTATGAAAGATAGATCTTTCTCAGCTGATTTTTTAAAAACAATAGTGTACACAAGATTACTTCAACCGGCTTTTTATTGTATCAAAATCTATATTTTTTTCATTTTTTCTTTCAGCAATTATTCGTAAATCGTGTAAATCTTCTAATAATTTTTCATATTCATCTAAAGGTAAAATTACAGCATTTTTTTTACCCTTTGTATCAATGATGTATTGATGTTTTTTTATTGTTTTCATGTTGGAAACCTTATGTAAATCTTAAAGCTAATTATAGCAAATAGTATATTTGCTGTAAATAAAATATTTAAACAAACAGCTTAACAAGTTCTTTTATTTCGGCTTTTTTCTCCATGACATTGCGGGCAAGTTTTATGATATTCATATCGCCAATGACAATTGCTGCAACAGGATCAACATCATTATATAAAAATTTTACATATATACTATCGGTTTTATGAACTACGGATTTGGTGCCTTCTTTATTAAAATCACCCGCTGAGTACAGGTCAATGCCCGTTATTTTTAAAAGCACTGAAAGCAATGTTCCTTTGTATTCCTGCCTGGCACCAGCCATATTTAATCCAGCCAGCTTACCCTGTTCACGTGCGGCTGGCCATATGCCGTAGCATATCCCATTGTATTCGGTTGGGTCACCAGCGGCAAAAATGTCAGGTTCAGACGTTTGCAAATAATTATTAATAATGATTCCACGGTTTACAACAATCCCTGCATTTTTTGCAAGAGAAATCTCCGGTTTAATTCCCATTGAGAATATCACAGTACTTGCTTCAAGTTGTTTTCCCGATTTGCATATGACTTTTTGTGCGGAACTATCGCCTACTATTTCCGTGACAGAATCACCCAGTACAAACTGTAACCCCTTTTGTTCAAGGAGCTTTTTGACAATTGCTGCTCCATCAGTATCCAGCTGTCGCGGCAGCAGCCTGTCAAAAAATTCAATAACCGTAACGCTGCACCCACGCCTGGATAAACTGTATGCAGTTTCCAGGCCCAGAAGGCCACCACCAATTACTGCTACCTTTTTGTCTGGTGTATTATTTATGTGGTTAATAATAGCATCTGCATCATCAATAGTTCTAACGCTGAAAACACCCTGCAACGTGGTTCCGGGTATTGATGGCATAGAAGGAGTGGCACCGGTGGCAATACAGAGTTTATCGTATTTAATCTTTGATCCGTGATGTAACGTTATATATTTATTTTTGGTATCAATATCAATAACCTTAGTTTTGAACAAAACTTCAATGTGTTTTTCATCATAGGTTGCGGGTTTGTAAATATAAAGATTTTCTGGTTTGATATCGCCGGCCAGGTATTCAATAAGGCGTGGGCGATAGTACATATGATAAGCTGATTGGGTAATAATGGTAATTGCTGATGAACTATCCTGGGAACGAATTGCCAGCGCTGCTTCGGTACCTGCAACGCCATTGCCAATAATACAGTAATGCATGGATTTCCTCCTGCAAATAGATAAAAATAATAATGGAATGAGAATGCTTTTCTGTCAATTATAATATTGTAATTATTTTAAATATAAAAATTTAAATATTGATTTATTCATGGCTCGTTTTTGATGTGATTATTTTATAAAAACAAATACTATATGCTACTGCTAGAGATGTTTAATGAGCTTTATTAATTCAATTTTTATGTATTTAACACCAATCCCTGTAAAAAAAAGATGGTGCATTTAATTAAGCTCTGACCCTATGTTTGTAACAGGATATACAGGATGTTAAGGATTTATATTTTTACTATAGCTAATCCTTTTTTTCCCTTCGCATCCTGTTATTATCCGTTACTATGCTCTGACCCCTTTTTTTTAACAGGATGTATAGGATATACAGGATATTTAATGATTTGTCATCACAGTAATAATCCTTTTATATCCTCCTCTTCCTATTAGTTATCATGCTCTGACCCTATGTTTTTTAATTTTTTTTCTAAAAAATAAAAATTTTCCCAAAATCCCGTTAATTTTTTTCACCACCTGCGTTGTATAGAGTGAGAGAAACATACGTCTCTCATAGTACATCAGTGTATGGAGGAATACTTATGGCACGGAAATTGCGTGTACAAATGCCCGGTCTTACCTATCACATCACAAGCCGCTGCATTGAGTGGCGAAAGATGTTAGAAGAAGAGTATTTCAAAGCCTGTTTTGTGGAAATTTTACGCAAGGCAAAAGAAAAATATCGGTTTAAGCTGATAGCCTACTGCATTATGGATAACCACATCCATCTGGTCGTTCATACCCTTGAGGATGGTGCTCCCATTTCCCGTATTGTTCAGTATATTAAGGCACGGTTTGCGGAAATGTATAATAAGATAATCGGAAGAACGGGTCCGTTCTGGAATGAGCGGTATAAGGATAGCATCATAGAGTTTGCCAGGGATGGGTTTCACTATTTGCTGTGGTTGTTATGGTATTTAGCGTATAATCCGGTGAGGAAGAATTTATGCTCTGACCCCACCCAATATCGCTACAGCAGCATACAGGCATACTTAGATGAGCATGCCGATGTAGGAGTACCTATAGACCATCATGAGTACTTTATGCAACTGGGGGATAGTTTTGCCCAAAGGGTAGCACGCTTTTTGCGCTATGATGAGGCATATCGCAAACGATATTCTATTGCAGGCTGGGTGTAAAGAACAAAAGGGTCAGAGCCATGTAATTATGGAATTTCCACCATCGCACTGCCACTGATTTCAGCTATATTTGTATATAATTTATATAATGCAGGGGTAGGTGAAGCTGGTTTTTTTTCATCTTCGCCATCATTATTATAGTCGCGTTCATCCCATTCAATGACGCCAACCCGGTAGAAATAAATGCCAGATGGTGGTAAAGAAGTATGAATAAATTGTGTAGTTGAAGAATTTGATAGCGCCCCATCAATTTGAAAATATGATGAAGTTCCAATGTCATAAGGTGCACCAATAACAAAATAATCGGAATATTCATTGTTTGGTTCCTGGGTCATGTAAATTTCATAACCAGCAAATGAGTCATTGCCAGGATTAGCATCCCACTCAACAATGACTCCGGTACCAGCTTCATAGTGGGCACTGATGGAAAAACGGGCGCGGTTGGTAATCTCTCCTTCAATATAATCTGCTACGTAGGAACAGGCTACATTGGCAGTAACTATCGCCCACAATAATAATATTTGTATAAATTTGTTTGGCATAGTATTATATCCTGAACGATGCACTTCCTTCAATGATATACTTGTCAATAGCTTCTATCAGCTTATCAAGCTCACTGTAATCATTATATGAAGCTTTGATGGACAACGTAATATATGGTGATGTGCCATCAATCATAGCAAACCATCCCCCTGTATCATTATCGCTGTGCTTACTGTGATAGCTCATAGCAGGGTCATAAAACTTGTTTACTCCAAGCCATACTATGAAATCCCAACCAGGTCTATCCATAAGATCATATCCGGCTTTAGCCCACCATAGCCGCATTACAGGCAGTGATACTTTTTGTTCTGTTCGTTTATCAACAATTGTTCTATCTACATGTTGAAGCTCAATGCTTGTGGCAAGGAAAAAATTACCAAAGTTTTTGGATAACGTTGTGTAATAGGTATACAGTGTTGCATGTTGCTTTAAACTATCGCTCATGGTATTTGATTTGCCGCTTGCAGTGCTTACCCATACCGGGTCATATGGCTCGTCATTGTACTTTTGATATTTTTTATAGCCAATTGTTATCTGCGGCAGGTATGAAGGTATAGTTGTTGTAATGGATAAAAATTGTGTTATGTTCAGGCTGATATCGTAGGACTCAAGACGGTCTTTTGCAGCCGTTGAGCGCCAGGTTAGTATGTTATAAAGACTTACTGATGCGAAGTAGCGTTTGGTAATTGTTGATGGGTCAAAATTATAATCCAGCGTGCCATCTTCATTGGGCTCTATCTGCTGGTTAAAGACAATTCCTGCATGAAGCGTAACATAGGGAACAAACACTGCTGTGATTGCAACAATGTCGTCAAAAAATTGTGAAAAGGCATAATCAGATGCTGACTCTGTTCCGGCACTTCCACGGTTAATATCAACAGTACGGGTTAAGCCATAGTGATATCCACAGGCTGTAAATCCAAGCAAAATTGAATTGTCCACCCATGGCTTGCGGAATGTTGATACATCGGTTATATCAACTGGCTGAGCTTCATCTGGTGTTTCGGTAACTGGTGTATAAACGGGAAATAACAATGCTATATCCGAGAATGTCCTGACCAGACGCATGGGAACAGCCTGAGTGGTACCGGTACCACGATTGTATGAGTTAACATAAAAATCATATACCCAGTTGAGGTGTATATATGCATCAAAGTGCAGATAGTTACTGAATATGGTATCCCAGCGCTGGTAAAAAATCTGCTGTACAGTCTGGCTTCGCGAGGCAGCATTATGCAGTGTGGATGCTTCATAGACATACTGTGCAAAACTACCAGTATTCACTGCAAACAGGTGAATACAAAGTAAAACGATAAAAGGGATGGTATAATGGTGTAATGCTCTCATAATGTTATGGATATTTTTTATGTAACTCATGAATATTTTACAATATGAAATTGTAATAAGAATATGTTATCAAATATAAATACTGTATCCAGAAATTAGATAATGTTATCTATACCTGATGCTTTTTGGTGCAAACTACATACTATTACCGGAATAATCAAGAATAAAATATGTATAACCATATTCATATACTATGGTAAATATCAATGTATTGTATAAAAAAGAATAACTGTATCACTGCTTTCAATTTTATAAAATAAAATACTTTACAAAAAACATATACCATTTTACTTTTCTGCAAAAGCTTTTGTCTTTTCGTCCTAAAAGAGAATATCTCATTTTAATTTAGTGAATAAGTACGCTGGAGGGTATGATGCTAAAAGAATATTCTACTGAAAATGTCAGAACTGTTGCCATTGTGGGTCATGGAAGTACCGGAAAATCTACATTATTTGACGCAATGTTGTTTATTGGTGGTCAAATTGATAAAATTGGCAAGCCGGATGATGGGTCGCTGACATCGGATTATGATGAGGAAGAAAAAAGCAGGAAAATATCAATACGCAGTGCACTGGGTTTTGTAGAGATAGATGATGTTAAAATAAATATAATTGATACACCTGGTATGTCAGATTTTGTTGGTGAAGCACGAGCTGCAATTCAGGTGGCTGAAGCAGCTATCGTAGTGGTTGATGCAGTTGATGGTGTACAGATAGAAACTGAAAAAGTATGGCGTTATTTAGAATCAAAAAAGATCCCCCGAATCATTTTTATAAATAAGATGGATAAAGAGCGGGCAAATTTTAATGCAATTATTGATAATCTGAAATCCCATTTTAATGCCAAATTTGCAGCTGTTTGCATTCCTGTTGGTGAAGCTGATAAACACAGTGGCATTGTGGACCTTATTGAAATGAAAGCTATGATGCCAAAACCTGATGGCAAAATTCAGGTAAGCGATATACCGGCAGATTTGAAAAAAGCTGCAGAAGATGCACGCAATAGTTTGATGGAACTATCGGCTGAAGGCGATGATGCACTCATAGAAAAGTATTTAGAAGGTGAACCGTTAACTGAAGATGAAATGAAAAAAGGCTTGAAAGCTCTTGTTGCCAGAGCAGAGGTTTTCCCGGTTATATGCGGTTCTTCACTGAAAGCCATTGGTATAAAGAATTTACTTAACGTTATTAAAAATTATGTTCCTGCGTGGGAGTTAAACAAACAGGTTGAAGGCCTGAATCCCAATAATAAAGAAGAAAAAGTAGTTATCACATCAAAACCTGATGCACCATTTGCTGCTGTTGTGTGGAAAACATATATTGACCAGTATGCCGGCAGGTTTAACTATTTGAAAATCATTTCCGGGACATTGTTGCCGGAAACAGAAGTATTAAATTCCACCAAGAATTATAAGGAACGTGTTACAAAACTCTATACGATGATTGGCAACAAACCGGTTGAAGTGTCAAAACTTCTTCCTGGTGATATCGGTGTTGTTGTTAAACTGGATAGGACAGCAACCCTTGATACATTATGTGATACAAAGCATTCAGTCTTGTTGCCAATAATACAGTTGCCAAATCCTGTATTTTCATATGCAGTACAGGCATCCAAGAAAGGGGATGAAGATAAAATTGGCCAGATATTCTCACGAATAACTGATGAAAACCCAACTATCACCTATATATTTAATCCTGAAACAAAACAGACCGTTCTGTCAGGAATGGGTGAGATGCAGCTGGATATTATATTAAAATCCATAAAAGAAAAGAATAAAATTGAGCTAGTTACTTCTGAGCCAAAGATTGCATACAGGGAAACTATCACCAAAAAAGCTGAAGCTCAATACAAGCACAAAAAGCAGACAGGCGGGCATGGCCAGTATGGCGAAGTATTTATCAGAGTTGCACCGCTTGAACGTGGCAAAGGGTTTGAATTTATTGACAGCATTGTAGGCGGTGTTATTCCACGTAACTTCATACCGGCTGTTGAAAAGGGATTGCGCGAAGGCATGGATGAGGGTGTGCTTGCACGCTTCCCGGTTGTAGATGTTTCGGTTGAGCTTTACTATGGTTCGTATCATCCGGTTGATTCCTCTGAAATGTCATTTAAAATAGCAGCGCGGCAGGCATTGAAAAAAGGTTTAGAGGCAGCAGGTCCCATACTGTTAGAGCCAATCATGGAAGTTGATGTGTATGTTGAAAAAGATTCAATGGGTGATATTTTAAATGACATCACTAGCCGCCGTGGAAAGGTACTGGGTATGGGAAGTTCGGATGAAGAAGGGAAATCCCCAATATCGGTGGTTAAAGCGCTGGTGCCACTGGCTGAAATGCTGCGTTACTCAATTGACCTGCGTGCAATGACAAGTGGCAAAGCTACTTTTGAAATGCGGTTTTCACACTATGAGCCAATTTCAGGCAGGATTGCTGAAAAGGTTATTGAAGAGCGCAAGAAGGAATTTGCTGAAGAAGAAGCAAATAAATAGCTTTTTCTCAACGTTTATACATGCAAAGCCACTCTTAGAGGGTGGCTTTTTTATTGTGGTATAGTATTGACTATTACATCCTCCGCCTTTGGCCACGGGGTATGTAGTGGATATTTAATTACATAATATTATTGACAACAGTTTAGATTATAACTAATTTAAATAACAGTTATAATTATGAATAGATGGTTTGAAGATTAATGATTTAATATTAATGCAACTGTTACAAAGAAAACATGAAAATAATAATTTTTGAAGATTCACAGTACAATGACTTTTTTCCAGTAACCCTTACAAGGCCGGTATGGGATATTCGCTGTGGAATTTTCACGATACACTATCGATATGCCACATTATTCCCATCACAGTTTCCTGACTCAATCTATTTTTATACACGCCATCATTTAGAAGCGATAGCTCATATGCAGTATCCACAGTTACATATTAATGAACCGGTGAAAATGAACCATTCAGAAGAATTGCTGTTTATCAATGCACGGGTTATATACCCGGAGCTATCGGACCTACATGATAATACCATTTATATGCATAACGGTATTCCTGTACTTGCAAAGTTACATGAAGCTGCCATTCCACAATTCACCACCACCGAGGATGTACAAAATTTTTTACAGAACAAAGCTGTAGTAGAAAACTATAAGGGTTATGTGCTGACATCTTTGTGGGAATTGATTGGTAACAATGGGGATATTATAACACAGGATTTTAAGTTAATAAAAAATCCCAGGGGGAATAATAGTGTAACAATTTTAGGCGATAGTTCCCAATTAATAGTAGAAGATGATGTAACAATAGAACCGTATGTAGTTATAGATTGTACAAAAGGACCTGTGTATATTGGAAAGGGTTGCTCAATAAAATCTTTTACAAGAATTGAAGGACCATGCGCAATTGCAGATAATACAATACTATTACAGGCAAAAGTGAGAGAAGGTTGCAGCATTGGGCCTTGGTGCAGGGTTGGTGGTGAAGTAGAAGAATGTATTTTTCAAGGGTTTGCAAATAAATATCATGAAGGATTTATAGGTCATGCATATATTGGTAGCTGGGTAAATTTAGGGGCAATGACTACCAACAGTGATTTGAAAAATAACTATACAACCGTTAAATTATTTATAGGAGAAGAGAAGATAAACACAGGATTGCTTAAGGTTGGATGTTTTATAGGTGATTACACTATGACAAGTATTGGGACCTTAATCAACACCGGTACTGTCATGGGGCCGGGTTGTATGGTCATTCACAATGGTGCAATCACACCAAAGTTTATACCGCCATTCAGCTGGTATATTGATGGTAAGATTGTTGACCTGCCTTCGGAGGATAAATTTTTTGCAACATGCAAAACAATGATGTCACGTCGCAATGTGGAGTTTACTGCTGAACATCGTAAACTGCTGGAAGAGGTGCGTAGTCAAACAAAAATATACAGAAAAGGGATTGGAAGATGGAACGTGCCGAAATAAGATTTGACCTTGTACTTCTGGTTTCGTTTTTCATGCATACTATTGTGATTGTTTCTTTTTTAATTGCACAGATACGGTATGGTGCGTTTGCAAAACAGCAAGCCGATTCATTGTTTAAAGGCAGGGATATCATTGTTAACATCAATCAGGATGATGTAAAAGATATAAATAAAAATACACTTCTTTCAGATAAGACGTCAAAAGCCAAAGGCTATATAACAAAAGAAAAAGGCGATAGGTGGCTCAACAACTCTCTGGATTTTAAGATGCAGAAAGGGGTGCGGCAGTTAGGTAAAGGTGGGATTGCAAGCAGCACAGCTGCTAAAGATAAAATCATGGTTGCACAGGAAAATACGGAATACAGCATTACATTTTTTAAAGATGAAGCAGGTGGAGTACCTGAATTTGAAGGCGATAAGGAATTTACACGCATACCCGACAAATATAGCATAACACCCAAAAATGCGCTGTTTTTTACCAGTGATGGATTTTTTTCTTTCAATACAGTAAAATTCAAACCTTTTGAATACTTCAAAAATATGAAAGATAAAGTGGCTGCCAACTGGCACCCACCACTTCTTGCTAATGCAGTAATATATGGATATAATCCAATGACAGGAAGTATGGCACCGGGAAGAATGAGAATAATGGCAGTGCCTACTCAGGATGTTAAATTGTATTTTACCATGGATCGTGAAGGTAACGTTCTTGACATTGTTCTGGTTGATTCGTTGGGGAATAAAGCTATTGATGAATCCTGCATTGATGCCATACGGTTGTCAAAAAACTTTGGCAAAGTACCTGATGAAATTCAGGGCAAAGTAATAGTAATCCCATTTTTATTCAGGATAGTTTCGCAATAGTCAATACACTTCATTCTGTTGCTTGTATAACATCAGCTAACGTTTTATTTTTGACAATAGAATCCAGTGATTGCTTCATATCCTTGAATAAATCAGCTAAATACGTTTTTAATTTATCCTGTTTGGTAACCGGGATATCCAGTGATATGCTGTAAATTGTATCAATAATTTTAGCTATGCTGATATTCTTGCTTGCATTTGCCGGAATGATTCCAAATTCTTCAGTGTGTGTTATAAACTTTTCTTTGATAAAAAGGTCTAACAGCATATCAAGCAGGTCAACATCGTTCAGCGTCATTGGCAGCAATTCCTGAAAACTGCTTGCGCCTTTTCCCGATTCAAATTTTTTATATATATGGTGTAACAGGGCTATAGCTGAATAAACATGAATATCCTTCTTATCCTTCAATGCCCTGTTTAAATATTTATAGCTTAATGGATTCATCAAAACGTATGAAATTTCAGCTCCATATAAAATGATCACCGCTGATGAATACACTACCAGTAAAAATATTGGGAATGCAGCAAGTGCGCCGTATATGGCAAACGTACTCTTGGCAAATGCTTTAATGTATACAATAAACAATAGAATGAAGATAACCCACACAGCACTGGTAAATGATGCTCCTATGGCCGCGGGCCGCAGTGGTATTTTAGTGTTTGGTAATATCATATAACACATTAAAAAGAGAATCCAGATAAAGAAGAATGGTGCAAAGAAATTTAACAAATACACAAAAAAACTGCTCCCTTTAAGCCCCTGCCATGTTACACCCATATCTTTTGATAGCATGAGAAAGCTATTGTTCCCAATAGCCCACAACAGATTATTATTGAGTGATAGTTCATTGATACGTTCACCTTTAAGTTTTTTAACTGTCCACTTTTCGCCACCATCTATAGTTTTATAAATATCAGCTTTTTCACCTGCTAGAAAACCTGTGTTTTGATTAATGAAATAAACTGCATACAGGTTGTTATCCTTGAACTTGTGAGCGGTCCAGGAGGTAAAATTTTTTGAACTGATTAAATAAAATCCTTCATCAGCCACAATAATTGATGTGTTAGTATCAATTATCTGGACATCGTTGAAATTAAGGAAATTCTTTTTGTATTTGCCTTCAGCAAGCTGTTGTATTTGCCAGGTTTTCCCTTTATCAGAAGTTGTTAATATATATGATCTATCGCCAACTATAATTCCTTTATCTTTGTAAAAACTTATTGCATTAAAATTTGATGTTACATTTTCCCACTCCATTACCTGCCAGGACCGGCCACCATCATTAGTTTTTAAAAGATACCCATTGTTTGCAGCAATAAAGCCTGTATTGTCATCAATCATTTCTATATCGTTAAAAGTAAAATTCCCCCATTTTTCTATAAGCCATGTTTTGCCAGCATCGTATGATTTGAGTATAATTCCATTATCACCAATAATAAACCCCTTCTGGCCAGCAAAGGCAATGTCAGAAAATTTAGTACGTTTATATTCAATAATCTCTATTCTGAATTCTTCTGCATTAAACTGCTTATCATTGGGATTATATGAAAAAATGTGTTGATTATCAAAATCAATTTTTTCAATGGGCATAGAAGTAAAATTAAGATCATCTTTATTGTTAAAGAGTATGGTGGCTTTGTTGCCCACTATGTAATGGGTGTTGTTATAATGAGCTATCGCCTGAAGATGGGGAGCTGACAGTGTATTTGAGATTTGTGTTGCTACGGCTGTTGCAGCTATAATCATGATTGGGCCCAGTGTTAATGCTGCCCAGTAATAGATAACCTTTAAAAACATAGAGCGCTGTTTGGTAACCCTGAAGATATCATTAAGGGATTTTTCCAGGGTTCTGAGAACAGCAGTTGCTGAAAAAGCTAAGACCACGGCGCCTATGCCGCCTATTTTGGCTGCGTTATCAATTAATGTGCTTATTGTCTGAAAAAAAGGATCAACATTTATTTTAATATTATGTTCAACAAGAAAGAGTGTAATTTGCCTGAACAGTTCATCTTTTTTATCGCCCACACCTGAAAAAATGGAATAGATGGTAAGTACCACTGCAAGCGTTGGAATAAGTGAAACAATTGTTGTATAGGCAATTGAAGATGATTTGGTAAGACAATCATCTTTCATAAACTTCCTGGATGCTACAATAAATACTTTAATCATATTAATTATCTTGGTTGTTAGCCAGTTGAAGGCTTCTTCACCACGGTAAATCTGATTAATAAGCTGGATAATGAAATTTTTAAATTCCAATATTCTATTTTTTAATTTAGGCATTATTTTTTTCATTGTGTTTGATCCCTGTTTATTTGTTATAATGATACTATATTATAAATGCTGAAATATACAAAACGTCAACAATATTTTAGTGAAAATATTTATTACAATAATATGAAAAAATTATTTTAATAAAAAAGAATTGCTTTTGCTTGAAATGTGTGTTTAAATTATTTCATAAGGTTAATAATCATGTCAGCAAAAACACTTATTGCAATAAAAAGTAAAATATATTGTGCTAAACTCAATATATCTGGCTTACTTTTGACAGTTATTGATAAAGAAAATAACAGAATTAAAGGTATAAACGGGGTTTTTATTGCAGGAGATAATTTAAAAAATGCTCGTACTAACGTTTCATCTATTGATTTTATTGAAGCTATTAATGTAGCAAACCAGCAGTATGCTGTTCAAAAAGAATATTTTGAAGTTATTAAAAATTATCTTCTGCAAAGAGTGGACCAGAAAAATATCACTGTATTGCTTAACAATATTGAAAATAACCCAATAACTGCAGTAAATGAAGTACAACGTATCATTAAGTCAGCTTTAAATATTGATATAGTTGATGTGTATTCTGAGTTTGATAGTATTTCAAATGCTCAATACACTGAAATAATTATTACCCAGAAAATTGATTCATTAACATTGTCTCAGCAGGTAGAAATCGTTGCACCATATTATGATAATGACAGGCAAGTAGCTGAGGAATCTATAAAAAAAGGCAAACAGGATATTGGTATTGCAATGCTTTATCTTGATTCAAGTCAATTTAGCGGTATTTGTTTTTGCTTTGTCAATTGTGCAACCCGCAAATTGTTGTATTGCTTTTGCTGGTTAGATGACTCCAGTGTAGTACTATCTGAAGTAAAAAGTGGTGATGCATCATATGAATTATTTAGCAGAATAGTTAAGGCAGCACAAAAAACAAGCAGGTTTACACCTGTTCAGCACGAAATTCAGTCAAATCTATGGAAAGTAGATGTTGATGCTTTAATACATGCAATTGAACATGAAGCATCGGGTTTAGCCAGCCAGTTGTTTGCATCTTTGTTACAGCAATCCAAAGATATTCAGGTGCGTGCTGAATTGCACCGCACAGATGTTATCAGATTCCATATGCTGTATAATCCATCACAATTTGATACAAAGGAAGAAGTACATGAAGGCGATAGTAAATTTGATAAAAAGCTGGTTGCTGTTGATTTAGTATTATCACCAACTTCAGGCAAAAAGGTTTCACAATTACAAAAAGGTGATTTTATTTATGTATTAATTGACACATCAACCCCGTATGGATATGACGTTGCAAAAACACTTAATTTAATCGTTGATAATAAAAACACGCCAATTGAAGCTGAAGTGTATTCAGTTAATTATAATAAGAAAAAGGGGTATACTCTTTTTGTCAAAATTACCGAAAGCCTTTATGGCAAAGCAATAGAAGAACAGGATATAAAAGTAAAAACCAGACTTGCAGTTTCCGATGAAGAAGCCACTTCTTCAAAAGCAAGCCTGGTGATTGGAATTTTAGCAGGTTTAATTGTAATTGGTATATTGCTGTTTATACTGTTAGCATAAATATGTTATAATTTACCTTCACGCTCTAATTTCTGTATATCCTGTGGTGTTATAGGCCTATCTTTCCCCAGAATTTGAGCTGCTTTATTGAGCTTTTGTATCATTTCATCGTCGGTGATAATTTTATCCCGTGTTGTGTCAATATCATCTTTTGACTGTGGAGGTATATTCAGAAAAATCTTTGCATATACTTCCCGTTTATCTGGATATGGTCCTGATAAGGTAATATTGAGATTGCATGTAGACTTTGGTAATAATGACTTTGGCACTTTCAGTAATTGTTTCACGGAAGATTTTGGAGCTATGAATGTTGATTCTAAAATTTGGTCGGGATTAATATTTTTATAATCAGATGAAAGTGCAGTATTACATGGCTTGCATTCAATTACGGCATTATTGAACGCTACAGGTTCATCAAAAATATTTTTCATATTAATTTCAACAGTGATGTATGCATTATCAATGGAGGGAAATTTATTGTAAAGAACTGGTATTACAGGATTTCCCATAAGATTTGATAAATAATGGACATTGGGGAATGATATGCTTCCTCTGCCAATTGCAGATATTCCGTTAGCATCAGTTACCTTGACCTGTGCTATAAAGCTTGATTGCAATCCTTTCTGGTCACGTGAGGCATAGCTATGAGTAATATAACCGGTTTGCGTAGTTGCGTATGTGCCATCGCCAAAATCCCAATCATAGGTACATTTACCGGTTAGCCCTTTCTGTGAAGTGACTTCAAAGATTGCTGATTCAGGTTCCAGATTATGTAACCGTGCACTCAATGTAATTATTGGTTTATCAGCACAATCAACAACATTTATCTGAACTTTACGCATATCAATGTGTTTACCTTCATCACGTACTGTTACATAGAATTCGCGTAATCCTGCCTTGGTAAACCGTAAAATTGCAGGATTACCCAGCTTGTTGCTGATGCGATACACTAAATGTGCATCAGGGCCAAAAGGATTTTTTGCAATAACAGTAACTTTAAAATCTTCCCCTGCACATACTGGATTTTTTTCCAGTATTATCTCTTTAATGAAATTTGCCTGCTCAATCTCATATGTTTCAACCTTTTCAGGGTCAACCGGTGGTATTTCTTCTTGTGGTTCAGGTGCTGACATGAATTGAAATACATTAAGCAGTGATTGTGTTTTTGAAGAAGTATCATCCTGTTGATTGCTTTTATTAACAGATAGTATTAATACAAATGCTGCAATACAAAAAATAATAATTCCGGTTATAATGTATGTGCGTTTCATAGATGGTATCCTGTGTTTTACAATAGTGTTATAAGATTATGAAATAGCTATACTATTTTAATTTGTGATAGATCATAATAAAGAATTAATTTAATCAATAAAAAAATCCCGGGCAAAATGGCACCCGGGATTGTTGTGTTCATGCAGTTAATCCACCCAGTAATAGTATCCGGAGGTAATAACCAGTGGATCAACCTGTCCATAGTATGAAGAGGAGGTAGTTTGTACACCAGGATTATATCCAGAAGGATTGGTATATGTGTACAGCAACAGGTGATCAGGAGCATTAGCTGTTGCGGATTTCTGGTTTATATAAGTTCTCCAGTATGAAGAAGTGTCCCAGGATCTGTCCCAGCCAAACGTGTTAACAATCTGATTTGCTATCTTTTCATCAGCACCAGTGCCAAAGAGGCCTTCAATGTCTATGATGAATGCACCAAATCCGCCGGCTTCATCACGTACCATATTCTTTACTGAATTATAGAGATTGTAAGCACATTGGGTTACCAGTGAAGGTGGGATATAGGCAACATTCATTGTTTTGCCTGCGAAGTAATTGGCATACCAGCATGTACCGGAGCAGTGGTTACCACGGCCTGTTATATAATAATTTACGTAATCGAGCTGGTACATATTGACATATGCATTAACCCGGTAATATGCTTTAACGTACAGCAACTTATCGGCTGCTAACTGCAAATACTGTCTGTATAATGCTTCATTTGCAGCTGTTGGTTTTAATACAGCACCGCCCGCAGCATGGAAATTTTTTGTTACGTTGTAAGTTGTGTCAATATCTTCAGTAAGTATTCCTGGCAATCCATTGCTCAAACGGGTAGGATCCATACGTTTTGGTGTTGTTTTAATAAACCAGATATAATTATATTCAATGGGAACTTCGCTCACATACATGGTGTTATGGCGAATGTTGAAGCCATTGTCAACAGCCATCCCGCTGTGGCTCCAGTAACAACCTAAAATTGCCAGAAGGTCCATAATAAAACCCGGACTGGTTGATAATATGATATCACCTTTCTGGGCATTAATACTCATTGGTTTGTATACCCATTGGCCTGCAAAAACTGCAGAGCATGTAAAAACTAGTAATAATACAATACTAATTTTCGAAATATATTTCATAGAACCCCCTTTATAAAAATTAAAATTAGATATACAGGCAATGGCATGATGAGTGAATAATCACTCATTTAATTACAACATATCACTATAATAATAAAGAGATTAAGCCAATGAAAAAGTCAATTTAAAAACCGACTAAAAGGTATATATAAGCATTTTTTTTCAAAAATATATAAAATATAATTGTAAAAGAAACATATATTTTTAATTTCATTGAAATGATAGGAAGACATAATTAACAGGTACTATCAATGATAATTTATTTATATTCTTAACAATATTGGTATTATTATCTCTATAAATTTTGTTTCTAATAAAAATTGTGCTACTAATTTATTTTAATTGTTATACGTAAAGTTAATGCTATATTTTCAGGAGGAAACATACATGGCTTATAAAATCACCGAAGAATGTACAATGTGTGGAACCTGTGCCGCCGAATGCCCGTCACAGGCAATTTCTGAAGGCAAAGATAGATATGTTATAGACCAGGATGCTTGTACAGAATGTGGTACATGTGTTGATGTCTGTCCCGCTGAAGCAATAGTTGAAGTATAATACCAATGGGGCCTAAAAAGCCCCATTGCTGTTAATCAATAACAAATATAAAAAATGTTTTGCTTTTAATAAAAAAATAGTTTATAATTAAGTCATTAAGAGCAACGTAAGTGGCGATATGTAACCATGAAAAAACTATGTTCGTGCAATATCGTTGTATAGCTCTTTAAAGAAAATACTATCGTTTAAAACTTTTTAGGTGATTATATTATTCATTATCATTACACTCTAAGAAGTGGTGAGAAAACTTAGCATATTATGTTCCCGAAAAAGTGGAAGAAGAATTTAATTATTAATTCTTCACGCACACATATTTTGTTGGACACATTCAAAATGACAATACTGTAATAAAAATAAGTTTTCTTACCCTCTATGGTTTAGAAAAGACATTAAAATTATATTCTACTTTCATAAGGAGAAAATTTTTTATGTGTGGCATTGTGGGCTATATTGGCAATAAAAATGTAGCAGAAGTTCTTATTAATGGATTACGCCGCCTTGAATACCGGGGGTATGACTCTGTAGGTATTGCTGCACTCAATAACAAGCTCATTGTTCAAAAGCAAAAAGGTAAAGTTTCTGAGCTCAATGCCATTTTAAATTATGACGATTTTAAGGGGTTTTCTGCTGGGATTGGGCACACACGATGGGCCACTCATGGTGAGCCAAATGATACTAATGCTCATCCTCATACTGATTGCAGTGGTGAGATAGCGTTAGTGCACAATGGCATTATAGAAAATTATGCAGCCATTAAAAAAATTCTTTTACAGCATAATCATACTATTAAAAGTGAAACCGATACCGAGGTTCTGGTACACCTAATTGAGTACTATCATCAAACAATGCCACTGGTAGATGCAGTTCAGAAGACATTAACCAAAGTTGAGGGTACATATGGCATTGTTGTGATTTCAAAAAAAGAACCGGATAAACTGGTTGCTGCACGTAATGGAAGCCCGTTAATCATTGGAGTGGGTGATGGCGAAATGATAGTGGCATCTGATGCCAGCGCTATAGTGGAACATACCCGAAATGTGATTTATGTATCTGATGGCGAGATAATTGAAATTACCAGGAATGGGGTTAAAACCTTTGATTTAAAAAAGCAAACAGTTGAGAAACATACTGACAAAATTGATTGGGATATTGCTGATATTGAAAAGCAGGGTTTTGCCCACTTTATGCTTAAAGAAATATTTGAGCAGCCTGAAACCATACAGAATGCTTTTAGAGGAAGAATATTACTTGATGAAGGTAAAACACGTTTGGATGGCTTACGCTTAACTGAAGATGAGTTGAATGCTATAAGGAGAATTATCTTTATTGCCTGTGGTACATCCTGGCATGCTGGTCTAATAGGTGAATATCTTATTGAAGAGTATGCACGAATACCGGTTGAAGTTGAGTATGCATCAGAATTCAGGTATAGAAGTCCAATACTTGATAAAGGCGATTTAGTTATTGTTATAAGCCAGTCAGGGGAAACGGCCGATACACTGGCTGCTCTTCGTGAAGCAAAGGCCCGTGGCGTAAAAGTGCTTGGCATAACCAATGTTGTGGGAAGCACCATTGCACGAGAAAGTGATGGTGGTGTATATATCCATGCAGGTCCTGAGATTGGTGTTGCTTCCACCAAAGCATTCACTTCGCAGATTACCGTACTCATATTACTCACATTTTATTTTGCACGAAGAAAGTATATGACTGCTGATGCGGGAAGGGAGTTTTTGCAGGAATTGATAAATGCACCGCAACATGTTAAGCAGATTCTTGATAAGAATGATGAAATAAAAAAAATTGCACAATTATATAAAGAGCACCGTAATTTTCTGTACCTAGGACGGGGAATACAATTTCCTGTGGCTCTTGAAGGTGCTTTGAAATTGAAAGAAATTTCGTATATCCATGCTGAGGGCTATCCTGCTGCGGAAATGAAGCATGGGCCTATCGCCCTTATTGATGAAAATATGCCGGTTGTTTTTATTGCAGTAAAGGATGAGGTATACCAGAAAGTTATAAGCAACATACAGGAAGTCAAAGCCCGTAAAGGTAAAATCATTGCAATTGCTACCGAAGGTGATGAAGACATTAAAAAATATGCTGATCATGTGTTGTATGTTCCACAAACCCGTAAGATTGTATCACCACTTTTAACGGTTATTCCTTTACAGCTTCTGGCATACCATATTGCAGTATTGCGTGGGTGCAATGTGGATCAGCCGCGAAATTTAGCAAAAAGTGTTACCGTTGAATAAAAATGAAAATATTTTTCATGTTAATGGTTTTAAATAATTGACAATACTTCAAAGAGTTATAAAACGTGGTTGAATATGAATACCAATAGTAATACTAAATAACAATATCAGTAATTTTGTATATCTAGAAATTGAAAAGGAGAGGCATAAATGATAGTAATAGAAAATGTTGATCACATAGGCATCACTGTATCAGATCTGGACAGGGCAATTGAATTTTATAATGATTTATTTGATTTTGAAGTGGTTGAAAGGGTTAGCAATTCAAGTGAAGCATATATAAAAGTTGGTGATATTTTGATTAAACTTGTAGAAGTCAAAGACTACAAAGCTCCCGACAACTCAAAAAGCCATATATGCTTTTATATTGATGAAGAAGATTTTGATGATGCGCTTGATGAATTAGAAGAAAAAAATATCCCTATAGTTTTTGGACCTGAGAATATTCGTAAAGGTCGTCTGGTTGTTTTTGCTGATCCAGATGGCAACAAGATAGAATTGCGGTATCCACGGCTTTTATTGTAAGTTTTTGCATGCCATGCAGTTCAAACTTACAGTTCCAGTTATTCCAATTGGTGTTTTTAGCGATAGTTCAAAAATAGTAACCATTGCTGAAATATTACATCAACATGGCATACACTGTATTGAAGTCACACTGCGGACTACTCAGGCACTGGCGTGTATATCTGCACTTAAAAAATCATTCCCGCAAATGCTGGTAGGAGCAGGTAGTGTGTTACGTCATGATGACTTTAAAGCCGCAATTGATGCCGGAGCTACATTTGTGGTTTCGCCTTCCATCAGCGACTCATTAATAGAGCTATCGCACAGATTTAACGATATACAATATATACCTGGCTTTACTACACCCACTGAGCTGGCTCATGCTTTGCAGTTGGGTTGTACTATATTAAAATTTTTTCCAGCAGAATATGCTGGTGGTGTTAAGTATCTTAAAGCCATTACAGAGCCGTTTGTAAAGTATTCGTTTTCTATTATACCAACAGGCGGAATTATGCCTTCCAGCATAAAGCAGTATTTAGCAATTCCAAATGTTATTGCCTGTGGAATGTCGTATATAGTCGATAGTACCTTGATTGATGCAAACGATTTTCATGCTCTTGAAGATCGTATTAAAGAAACTTTAGATAGTATTATACAGTAAATGCCCTCATTTAAAATCATAGAACAGGCCATCCTTAAGCGCGAACATCTTTTTAAAAGCACTCAGACCAATGCTTTCAGGCTATTCAATAGTGCTGGTGATAGTTGTGAAGGCCTTATTATTGATTATTATAATGGTTTTGTGTTGTTACAACTGTACGATAGTTCATTGTATAAAGACTACTCCAAAATATGTAATGATTGTAAAAAAATCCTTTCTTCATTACATATCCCCGTTAACGGGATTTTGCTCAAAGACAGAACCAAAGTTAACGATCCCCAGCAAATTGCAAAGCTGCGTACAAGCATCCTTGTGGATGGAGAAATGCCGCCTGAGAATTTTGCAATTAAACAAAACAATATTATAGCCTATGTGGATCTTATACAAGGACAGAATACAGGTGTGTTTCTTGATATGCGGAAGGTACGGGAAACAATGGTTAAGTATTATCACAACGGTGGGCGGTTATGTAACCTTTTTTGCTATACAGGGTTGTTTTCTGTTCATTCGTTAAAAAATGGGTTGCAGTATGCAGTTAATGTAGATATCTCACAAACTGTATTAAGCAGGGCAAAACAAAATTATGTATTAAATGATATTCAGTATGATTCAAGAGATTTTATTAAATTGGACTGCAGGCAGTATTTAAAAAAGCATATAAAGCAAAAAGCACATTTTGATTTTGTAATATTTGATCCACCAACGTTTTCAAGAAATAAAAAACAAAATTTCAGTGTTAAAACGCATTACAGGGATTATCTTGCATTAATTGAACATATTACAAAAGACGGTTATGCCCTGACTACAATCAATGCAATTTCCATGAGTGTACGTGATTACCGTTCATTGCATCCACAACATTGGAAATTAGAGTTTCTGGAACATGAACCAGAAGACTTCCCATACAAAAGCCAGCCATACCTTAAAGCTGGTTTATGGAAAATACCATAATTTTTATAATTAATCCTTGACTAGTAAATTTATAATTTCGACAATATTTATAGGCAAATGTATTTTGCATAGTAACTTTTTTGGTTCATATATTCTTTTACTGACATTTCTTATACTGATTTAATATTCAAAGTGACTTTATCTTATGGGATAGCACAATGATTCTATTATATGCAGCAGTTGCATCAGTCATTACAGGCGTTTTACTTATATTGTATTCTGAGTTTTTTGAAGTTTCTATTAAAAAAACAATCCCTCATGATAGATTTGTACCTAATTTTGATGATGATGTATCTACACCCGGATATCATAAAACAACGAGCACATTAAATTCTCAAACGGATAAAGAAGATTTTAATGATTTACCAGATGTTGATATTGATATAACCAATGACATTTCAACTAGACCTGAAAAAGATTCTGTTATTAAGAATAACGATAAAGAAAATGTATTGCAATCTCAAGATGCCAGAAAAGGGTATGAGGTTATTCTGTATGTTGATAGTAGTGGAACAATTGGCTCTGTTTCTGATAATCTAACTTCACATGATTGGAGTTTTTTAACAAGGGTTGGATCAGGTTATTTGCAATACGTACAGCAGGGAATAAACATTACAATTGATAATAAATTATATCGCTATGACTTTTACCGTATTGCTTCAATGAAAGCACACGATAATTACATGTTATTTTCAATAAAAGGTAAAAATACTGTTAATTGTATAGTTCTTAATGAAGAGTCTGATATTTTACTGAATATTGAAAAAGAATATTCCAATTTTATCAAATCTTAATGTTAAGGGTGATTTTTACCATGTACTATCGCTATAAATCAAAACAGAGAAGAAAAATTACAACGAAATGGGTAATTAATTTACTATTAATAATTGCTGCTGTGTATGTTGTTCATCAGTATCATCAATATATATTCTTCTGGAAATATACAATAAATAAATTACAGGAAAAGATTGAGATAGCTTCAAAGCAGCCAGATAGTACCATCCGCCAGCAGCAGTTAAAAGATCTCTGCAATGCAGCGTATAAATATGCTGAAAGCAATCCGTTGAGTTCGGATGCATATTATTTACTGGGCGAAACATACTGTCATTATGCATATAGTCTTTTAAATAAATCCATTTATTCGTTATATGATGAATCGACGTTGCAGAATATCTCTGCTAATATCCGCCAGTATTTTCTTTTATCTATAAAAGCCATAAATAAAGGGATAGCTCTGGGCGGCCGGTCTTCCATTGATGACAATACAAGGGTTATTCAGGCCATATCATTGTATTTAAGTGGGTATTATCCTGTTAATGAAATATATAACATTATTCAAAAAGTTTCAAATATACAGAAGTTATCCTTACATAATATCAGAATGTATTCGCTTATAGCCATAAAAAGCGGTCATTATGAAGAAGGGATTGAGCTTGTAAAAGCAAAAGGGGTTTCAGATAATATTGAAGGAAGAATGTTTTTAGCTGCATCATATCTTTATGCCAATCAGCAGAGCAATGCCATTATGCAGTATAGAAATATACTTCAAAATTCCAGGGATAATACCATTATTAAAGAAGTTCATATTGAATTAGGAAAGATATTTTATAGAAAAGGAGTTTATGATCAATCTATTGAACACCTTAATGCTGCCTTACAGATTGATGCTCAGGATGTACAATGTAAACTTTGGCTGGGAAAGGTATATTCAGCGGTAGGGAATGTATCTCAGGCAAAGGCGTTGTGGAGTGAGGTCCTTTTGCTTGATTCAGAAAATGCCGAAGCAAAGCGATTACTGGGGATAATGTAATCTTTTTTAATTTTTGATAAAAAAATTTAATGATAATCGCTTGACAAAAACGGCCGTAAAGTATCATTCAATTGCACATAATATTCGGATAATCAATTTTTTGACTAAAAGGTAAACTTATTATGATCTTCGATTCTGTTTATAGTTTATTTTCAAATGATATGGGGATAGATTTAGGGACTGCTAACACGCTGGTTCATGTAAAAGGGCAGGGTATTGTTTTGAGTGAACCTTCTGTTGTTGCTGTCCAGACCAGCACAGGTAAGGTTTTAGCAGTTGGACATGAAGCAAAGAGGATGCTTGGAAGAACTCCTGGTGATATAGTTGCAATACGACCTATGAAAGATGGTGTTATTGCTGATTTTGAAACTGTAGAAAAAATGATACGATATTTCATACAGAAAGTGCATAAACGTACTACCCTGGTTCGCCCAAGGGTAGTTATAGATGTACCATCAGGTATTACCGAAGTTGAAAAACGTGCAGTCAGAGAATCTGCTGAACAGGCTGGTGCCCGGGAAATATATCTCATTGAAGAAGCACTGGCAGCAGCTATAGGTGCCAATATTCCAATTCATGAGCCAGCCGGGCACATGATAGTTGATATTGGTGGTGGTACTACAGAAATTGCTGTTATCTCCCTGGGTGGTATGGTTATTGCAGATTCAGTAAGGATTGCTGGTGATGAATTTGATGAGGCAATTATAAAATATATGCGAACTCAGTACAACCTGGTTATTGGCGAGCGAATGGCTGAGGATGTTAAATTCAGGTTAGGTAATGCGTTCCCTGAAAAGAAGATTGAAACTATGGAATTAAAAGGACGTGATGCTATCTCGGGTTTGCCACGGACATTGGAGATAGATTCTACTGAAATACGAAAAGCATTAAAAGAGCCTGTTGACCAGATTTTAGATGCTATCAAGCATACATTGGAACGCACTCCCCCTGAACTTGCAGCTGATATAGTAGAGCGTGGAATTGTACTGTCGGGTGGTGGATCACTGCTTAAAGGTCTTGATAAGTATATCAGCAAAGAAACAGGCGTCCCAGTGATACGAGCTGAAAATCCATTAACCTGTGTTGTTATGGGAGCCGGCAAATTCTTAGAGGAAATTAAAAATCTTTACCGCTCAAACTTAAAGTAGTTCTGGCTGTAATTCATTCTATATAAAAATGCTCTTGCATATAATGCAGGAGTATTTATTTTATACTTAAAATGATGGGTTTGTTGTGGAATTTTTTATAAAGCATAGAACAATTGTATTATTTATACTCTTTACTCTATTTTGTTTTATATCACTCTCGTTACAATCGTCAGGGGTGACAAATGTTGTGGAGGGAGCTGGTAATGCTGTTATTTTCCCTTTCCAGAAATTATACCATGCTGTTCAAACCAATGTATCCCTTTTATGGTCAGGGTTTTCGCAATTGCGAAATGCTCAGGAAGAACTGGAGAAAACAAGATTACGGCTACAGCAGTATGAATCTGTTGCTGAAGAGCTTGAAGAGATAAAACGAGAAAATGAGCAACTGCGGAACCTTTTAGGCCTAAAACAACGTCTAAAGTATGATACAGTTCTGGCTACTATAATATCAAAAGATCCTGATAACTGGTTCAGAACGATAATTATCAATAGAGGTAGTTCTGATGGTATAGAAGTCAATATGCCAGTAGTTGCATTCTTTGGTGATGAAAAAGCGATAGTTGGCAAAATTATAGAAGTACGAGGTTCAATATCACGCATTTTGCCAATTATTTCTCCTGATTTAAAAATTGGTGTTGTTTTTCAGGAAAGCAGGTATCCCGGCCTTTTAAGTGGGTATTCAGCTATTGGTAAATTATGTGTTATTGATTATGTTGATAAAACAGCAACTATCAAGCCGGGTGATATCGTTATTACGTCTGGTCAGGGTGGTGTGTTCCCTCAGGGATTACTTGTGGGAGTTGCAGTTAAATCATTCCCATCCGAATCTGGTGCATTTCAGCGTGTTCTCGTAAAGCCATATATCAATTTTGACCTTATTGAGAATGTTGTTGTCATTAAAAAAGAGCCAGATAAAGAGATTTTAAAATTAATCCAGGATGATTCACAACTATGATTTTAATGTATATAATAACAGGAGCACTATTGCTAGCATCACTAATAATACAGGGACATTCTTCCTTTGATGTTCTGAGAATAGGTGGAGTTAAACCCGACCTAATTTTTATAGTTGTTGTATATTTTGCCTATAGTTTTGGCTCATTATATGGTGAGGTTACTGGATTTATTGGTGGACTATTACATGATGCAATTTCCAATTCCCCCTTAGGTTTGCTGGCTTTCCCCAAAATGGCTCTGGGGTATATAATTGGTTTTTTTGGGAGGTCAATTTTTAAAGAAAATCTTTTTACTGTTTTTCTTTTAATCTTTTTTGCTTCGATTGCTAAAGGTGTTATAACACTGATATTATGTTATTTATTCCATCAGGGATCATTATCCTCAATAACTTCAATTATTTTACCTGAATCATTTTATAATGCCTTATTATCCCCACCATTATTCTTCCTTTTTGATAAGATATTTGAACAGGAGTTGTCCAGGGAAGGTCGTTAAGATATGCAATTTGCTTCAATAAGAACAAAGATTATAGAAGAGTTCAGAAAACGGCTTTTTTTTGTTGGCATTATTGTTATTGCCATGTTTGGTATTTTTTTCTTCCAGCTTGTTAATCTGCAGATAATTCAGGGGAAGGAATATTCGGAAAAGTCGCGTATGAACATGGAAAACAATATTCCTATTCCTGCATCCCGTGGTGAAATTTATGACAGAAATTTTGCTCCTGATAAACAGAATATGGTACTGGCAACAAACAGACCGTCTTTTAATATTATTGTTATTCCCGCCCGGTATCAGGAAAAACAAACATTATATTATGCAATAAAAAATGTATGTGCACTTTTAAAACTTCCCTATGATGAGATAATTGCGGATATACAGTCAAATAATCCGTATAACAGATATATTATTCAGGAAGATGTTCCGTTTGATATTGTAGTAACTATCGCCACAAATCAGGATAAATTTCCAAACATTATGTGGGAAGATGCACCGGTAAGGGTATATCCGTTTGCAAACATGTTTTCGCATGTGTTAGGATACATTGGAAGCTTAACCAAAGATGAATATAATACCTATAAGGATGTTGGATACAAATATTATCAGAAGATAGGCAAAGCAGGAATTGAACGGCAGTATGATTCAACATTACGAGGTGTTGACGGTTATGTACGCCGTATTGTTGATGCCAAAAATAGAACTGAAGGAGAAGAAATTGGCCAACACCCCAAGCCCGGGTATAATATTATTCTTACGATTGATTATGATGTCCAGAAAACAGCCTATACTGCATTGGGCGATAACAGGGGCTCTGTTATTGTTATGAAGCCTGCAACAGGTGAAATTTTAAGTTTAGTAAGCAAGCCGGATTATGACCCCAATCTAATTATATCAAAAAATAATGCAAAAATAATAACGCAGTTGAATAATGATAAGAATAAGCCATTTTTAAACAGGACTATCCAGTCCCGATACCCCCCTGCATCAACCTTTAAACTTGTTACTGCAATTGCTGCACTGGAAGAAGAAAAATGGAACCCCAATGTAACATTATATTGCCCTGGTAAATATACCTTGAAAGGATATGTAGACAGGGATTTTTATTGCTATCAGGCTCATGGCTCAGTTAATTTATTGTGGGCTATTGCAAAATCATGCAGTGTATATTTTTATCAGCTTGGATTAAAATTAGGGCCAACTACAATCTTTAATTATGCAGGCTATTTAGGTTTAGCTGAACCTTCAGGTATCGATATACCAGGTGAGATTACAGGATTCATACCTTCAAAAAAATGGAAACTAAAGACCTTTGGTCAGCCATGGTTTGATGGTGATACGGTAAATCTTTCCATTGGCCAGGGTTTTATGCTGGTTACACCTATGGGCATGATGGATTTTATTTCTGCTATTGTTAATTCAGGGGTTGTTTTCAAACCCCATCTTGTTAAAGAGATTCGTTCAAATGATAATTCTTCTATAGTTTCAGTTGTTGTTCCCGAAAAATTACGGGAAATTCCTTTATCGCCAACAACACTGGAAACTATTAAACAGGGAATGAGAATGGCTGTAGTAAGTGGTACCGCTGCACGGTTAGGATATCTGAAAGTGCAAATGTGTGGCAAAACTGGTACTGCACAAACACGTTCCAAAAGGCAGGAAGATGCAAGTCAGCATGCCTGGTTTGTTGGTTTTGGTCCGTATGATGCAGAACCGGAAAAGGTTGTAGCCATAGTTGTCATGGTTGAATATGGTGTAGCAGGAGCAGCTACTGCTGTGCCGGTTGCTGAACAGGTATTCAGCACACTAATAAAAAAGGGATATTTTTAACATGTTCAAAACCATAAAATCAGCTTTTCAGGAATACGATGTTAATTTCCTTTTTGCCATTATTGCTCTTGTATTAATTGGTATTATTACTATTTATGCAACAGGCTTTGACCCAATTGAAAAAGTGAACAGTGGGCTCTATAAAAAGCAACTGTTATGGTTTATCATTGGTGCAGGATGTATGTTTGCAGTCTCACGAATACATTACAGGTTACTGGGTGACTATTCTCTGTATATATATTTAATATTACTATTTTTCCTTTTGATTACAACAATTTTTGGCGCAAAAATACGTAATACTCGTGCATGGCTAAGTTTTGGTTTTTTTACCATACAGCCTTCTGAGTTTATGAAACTGGCAAGCATTTTGATACTGTCAAAATATCTGGAATTACGGCAATTTGATATCAAAAGATTGCGTGAACTATTTGTCCCATTTGCTATTATTGGCATTCCTGTTTTGCTCATTTACCTGCAACCTGATTTTGGCACAGCAATGATTTATGTACCAATATTTTTAACATTATTATTTTTAGGTGGTGCTGACATCCCACAGCTGATATCTATTGTGGGTATAGCCGCTATAGCCCTGTTTGTGCCAATGATGCTAACATATCTGGAATGGAGTGGGGTAAGTATATCGGGTGGTATTTTTTCATTTTTGAAGGGAAATGAACTTTTATATATAATTTCTGGTTCGTTATTAATTGTTTCTATTATAACATTTATACTTTATTTCTTTTTTAACTCTAAAATATACAGGGCTATCTATATTCCATCATTTATATTTTCATCAGGTTTATTCTTATCGGTAATTATACAGCGATTTTTAAAAGAATATCAAAAGCGAAGAATTTTAGTATTTTTAAATCCTGATTTAGATCCCTATGGTTCAGGATATAACGTGATACAATCAAAGATTGCAATTGGTTCAGGTGGAATCATAGGGAAGGGATTTTTAAAGGGATCACAATCACAACTGGGGTTTTTACCCGAAAAATCAACTGATTTCATATTTTCTGCCATTGCTGAAGAGTGGGGCTTTATTGGTGCAACTATAGTACTTCTTTTATTTGCGTATATTATCTATAAGGGATTCACCATTGCATTAAAAGCATCAGATAAATTCGGCATGCTTGTTGCCGGTGGAATAACATGCATGATATTTTTTCATGTAATTATTAATATTGGCATGGCATTGGGCATAATGCCTGTTACCGGTCTTCCGCTTACATTTTTATCGTATGGTGGTTCAAATTTAATAATGTCACTTATAAGCGCTGGAATCCTTATCAATATAAATTCGCGCACACGATAACCATTTCCTGCTATAAAAAAAAAATAAATAATAAAGAATGCTTGCAAATTAATATATTGTACTGTATTATAAAAAGGGTTTTGCTATCTGAATAATAGTATACAGGAATACTGATGCTAATTGCCCTTTTCATACTTCTGCAAATTTCTTTTTCATTACACATTTATTCACTTGTTCTCTATGTATTGCGAAGAGAAAATAAATATCTCAAAGGTTTTATAAATACTACCATCAGCAATGTACTTCTGGCTGGAGCTATCACCACTTTAGCAATCATTCATCCAGTTTATGTTGCAAAGGTGGATTTCAAGCTGCTTCTTTGGTTAATGACAGGATTTATAATGCTTATTATGCTATTTATAAAAATCAGTATAGCCAGGGCAATATACAAACGCAGCAAGGATCCACAGCATTTTCATTATAATTATTTTGGCAAAAAGGTATTGCATGGAACTGTCGTAAAATTTGAAGAAATATTAATTTTCTTTTTTACTATGCCTTTCTTTTTATTTTGTGGAGCATACTTTATTGCACGATTAATTAATTTGTTATTATACAAACAACTATAAAATCCACACAAACATCCTGATATTCAATGTGCTGTGTAAATATTATAAATATGTTATTTAGGCGATAGTTACTGACGAATTATTACTTTTTTATCAAAAATATGCTGGATTTTTTCTTGCTATTTTTGTAATATTGTATAAATTATATTTCATATACTTACAATTTTCTGGGAGGTATTTGCATGGGATTAATTACCGACAAGATTAGAGAAAATGCTGAAAAGTGCAAATCATGTGCATTTCTTAAAATAAGGAATGCAGAAATTGATAAAAACAGTGTTCTATATGATGAAGCAATGATGACATTGGAAGGTGTCTATAGGGCAAGCTGTACCATGTGTCCTTTTGAAAAGGATTTTGAGAAGGTATATGGCATGAAACCTTATGAATATTTTCCAATGCGTATAGCAAAAAAAGAAGCTTAATGACAAAATAGAAAATGGCTGCTGGCAAATGCGTAGTCCTGCTCAGTGGCGGGTTAGATTCTGCCACTGCTGCTGCAGTTGCAAAAAGCAGGGAATTATCCCTTTTTGCACTTACATTTGTATATGGTCAACGTCATGATATTGAAGTTGATTTTGCTAGAAAAATAGCAAACTTTCTTCACGTTGCTTCACATGAAGTTATTAATTTGCCGGATAGCTTGTTTAAATCTTCATCATTAATCCGAACATCAGGAAAAGAGATACTGAATTATCATACTGATAGTATTCCAACAACATATGTGCCGGCTCGCAATATTGTTTTTCTTTCAATGGCACTGGCGTATGCAGAAACAATTAATGCAACCCATATTTTTATTGGGGTTAATGCAGTTGATTACAGTGGGTATCCTGATTGCAGGCCAGAATTTATAAAAGCATTTCAAAAAGTAGTACAAATGGGAACCAAAAGTGGCATTAAAGGAAATCCAATAATTATTGAAACACCTCTTATAAACCTTACTAAAGGTGAAATAATAAAATTAGGAATATCATTAGGGATGGATTACTCGTTGACTTCAAGTTGTTATAATCCACAAATAGATGGTACTCCCTGTGGTGTGTGTGATAGTTGCCGTATACGGCAAAAAGGTTTTTCAGAAGCAGGCATACCGGATCCAGCTTTACATCGTAACTATGGCAAATAGTAAATTTATAACTTTACTGCATTATATACTATTAGATGTAATTTTTCCTTCATTTTGTGTTTATTGTGGGAAGCTTATATCCAATGGTGATGGTGTTTGCAATAATTGTAAAAGTATAATTAATCTGAATATTAAAAATTATTCCGGCGAATATGTTTTTTCATTAGAAGAAGAAATACATGGTAAACGGAAATGGTTTTTAGATGATGGTGTATGGTTGTTTAAATATGAAGAACCTGTAACACAGCTGGTTTACGCTATGAAATTTAAACATAACAAATCTATTGCCAGGTTATTTGCACAGTATTGTACTGAGGCAATTGATATAATGAAATGGCACTTTGATTTCATTACTTACATACCTGTATCTAAAGACCGTTTATGGAAAAGAGGATTTAATCAGTCTGAAGTTATGGCACGCTGTATAGGTAAAAGGTACAATATAGATGTGTTAAATTTATTGAATATAAAAAATGAGAAAGTTGCACAGAAAAAGTTAAGTGGCAATGAACGGTTTGTTAATACATACCAGAAATATGAAATTATTCAGGATACTAGTAATATTGCTGATAAATCGGTTCTTATTGTTGATGATGTGTATACCACAGGAGCAACTATTAATGAATGTGCACGCCTGCTAAAAATAAATGGTGTAAAACATGTATATGCTTGTATCGTTGCTTATGCAATGTTAAAAGAACTGATTGTATAGACTGATTTTTATAAACAGTAATCTCAGTCTAATGGTAGACTGGTGTAAGCTTTAAAATATTTGATACTATAACAGTTGTCTTTAAAAATAATTATTGTAATTATAATCAATATGAATTATAATTATGTATAATAGAAAAGTAATATCTGATACATGAGGTAGAATATGAAAATTAAAAAAGATGAGAATTTGGCTATCATTACTTTAGATGGAAGAATAGATCAGGAAATGTCAGAGGATCTGGAAAATGCATTACAAAAATTAATAGATGAAGGTTATAGCAATATCTGCATGGATATGACCGATGTTAAGCATATATGTAGTTCTGCACTTGGCGTAATTGTTGCTTTTAAAAGGAAGATAAAAAACGAAGGTGATATAAAGTTAGTCATAACAAATGAAAACCTGCTTAAGCTTTTCCAGACTACTATGCTCGATAAGGTATTCGAAATTTTTGAGTCACAACGTGAATGTCTCAGCGCATTTGATTGATTAAGGAATACAGAAAAATGACACCTAAAAAAGATTTGCAGTCAATTCTTAGGCCTATAGAACATTACCTTAAGGCTGTTGATGAAGCTATAAAAAATAAATTATATACAGGCATTGATCTTTTAGACGAAAGCAGCATGCATACGTTTAAAAAAAGTGGAAAAAAAATACGTGCCTCCATGATTATTTTATCAAGTGGATTGAATGATTCTATCCCTGATGACATTATTGATATTGCCTGTGCTGCTGAAATAATCCATGCTGCTTCTTTGGTTCATGACGACATCATTGATAACGCTGATTTACGCCGGGGATTGCCAACAGTTGCCAGGCTATTTGGGCCAAAAGTTGCTGTACTGGCTGGTGATTATATGTATACTAAAGCTTTAGAAATCGCTGTTGGGAATAATCGCACCGACCTTTTCCCTGTTATGGTAGATGCAACCATTGAAATGGTAAAAGGCGAACTGTATCAAATACAATATTCTAATATTGATAATATAACTGAAGAACATTATTACCGTATCATTGAAATGAAGACAGCCCGATTTATGGCTGCCTGTGCAAAGCTTGGTGCATGTGTTGCAAAAATGGATAATGAGCAGTCAGATATATTGTATAATTGTGGTATGCAACTGGGATATGCATTTCAGATTACTGATGACGCAATGGATTATTTGAATAATGCAGAGATTACTGGTAAGGATGCAGGCAATGATTTTATAAATGGCAAAATTACTTTGCCATTGTTACGATTATTGCAGATAGTGGGGGAAAAAGAAAAAGATTTATTAATCAATTATGCAAAACATCCAGATAATGAAAACTGGAATTATGTCCTTGAAAAAGCCACGGAATATAATGTAGTTGAATATTGTATAAATATTGCGGCTGAATATGTACAAAGAGCGGTAAAACTTCTATCAGTATTTCCGGATACCCAATTTAAGAATGTTATGACTGAGCTGGCATTATTCTTTATTGACAGGAGATATTAATTGTTTTATTATTTTAAGATTGGAGTCGTATTGAAAATATTTTCAGCGAGGCGAAATTATGATAACAAAAGAAAAAGAAGAGGTTTTAAGGTTATACAACTCTGGTTTAGATGCATATAAAAAGCGCAGATGGGACGAAGCTATAGATTTTTTTGAAAAAGCTTTAAAAGTTGACCCCAATGACGGGCCATCTAAATTATATTTAGAAAGGTGCAAGCAATATAAACTCACCCCGCCACCGGATGATTGGGATGGCGTTTTCACAATGACAACAAAATAAGATATATTTTGCAAATTTAGCTTGTATAATTAAATTCAATAATCAATCTTGCTACTGTAAAAGGTTTGAATTTTTCAATATAAATGTTTATTTTAACAGAAGAAGGTATATACAATGGCTAAAAAAGTTATTCAGGTTAATAAGAATCCGGTATATGAAATTGGAATGATAGCAACTGTATTTGGAAAAGATACAGAATTTTACGGTGATCTAACATTTGAGAGATCATTACAAATTAACGGATACTTTGAAGGTGAAATTGCTTCTGGGGATTTTTTGGTTATTGGTGAGAAAGCTACTGTGAAAGCAAATATAAAAGCTAATACAGTTATTATAAAAGGAACAGTATATGGAAACATTGAAGCTAAGGACAGAATTGAAATACAGAGTGATGGTAAGCTATTTGGGAATATACGAACATCAAAACTTATAATAGCTGATGGTGTAGTATTTGAAGGCAAATGTGAAATGATTAAAAGCCCAATCCCTGTACAAAAGCAAAAACAAAACCAGAAAGAGCCAGTAGCTAAAGAGTAATACTATGTTACAATAAACAATAGGGATTATGGTAAATGGCATAGCAAAAAAAATTGGAAATTGCTTATATGAAATGCCCAGGGATTATAAAACGGGCATGCGTGTACCAGCACGTATCTATGCTTCTGAAGAATTGCTTAGTAGTATGGACAATGCTGTTTTTGAGCAGCTTACAAATGTTGCCATGCTACCAGGGATACAAAGTTATGCCCTGTGCATGCCTGATGGGCATTCAGGTTATGGATTCCCAATAGGAGGTGTAGCAGCAATAGATATTGAAGATGGTGTCATCTCTCCGGGCGGAATAGGGTTTGATATTAATTGTGGTGTGCGGTTTTTTATTACCAGTTTAACCTTTCAGGAACTATCTCCAAAACTCAATCAAATAATGGATATGCTTTTTGCACGTATACCAAGTGGAGTTGGTGGGAAAGGCATAGTATCATTGAATGACAAACAATTTGATGAAGCAATGGTTAAAGGT
>Ga0209409_1000328_pt1 | contig 49394 bp, 40 predicted proteins | sample AD_JPNMR1_MetaG_FD_184424 | JGI IMG/M metagenome (GOLD analysis project Ga0209409, IMG submission 184424) | Active sludge microbial communities of municipal wastewater-treating anaerobic digesters from Japan - AD_JPNMR1_MetaG (SPAdes) (version 2) | ecosystem: Engineered > Bioreactor > Anaerobic... | reverse complement strand
ACTTATGCCAAATCGTCGTTATGAGCAACCATTACCAATAGAAAAAGACAGTGACATCTATTATCTTTTTACTGCGGACAAGTATCGAGTCATTGGTGATGAACCAATCACATTTGTGCTTATGGTACTTCAGGGTACAAAGCCCGACTCGGATAGAGTGCCAGTAACAATTACTAAATCAATTATCAAAAAAGGTATTGATATAAAAACTGCAAAATATGTGTCGGAGCTATCGCTCATAAAAAATAATGTTGGTGACTATACTGCTGAATTAGCATGTGCTGATGCGTTTGCTTCAGAAAAGAAAACAGCGACATACTGGGCAGAGGTTGAATTTAAGGTTTCAAATGAAGTAATTGATTCTGCAATACCATTTGAATATTTCCCGGAAAATACCATACCGGCAAAGTTTACCGGAAATTTCAGGGACTACATAAAAAATGGTTCTTTCTATATTGATGTTGAAATTGATGTATTAAGAAAAGGCTATTATATTATTGATGCAAATCTTTTTGATAATGAACTTGAACCTGTAGCTTATACAATAGAAAAACGGGAATTACAAGCTGGCAGGCAGTGGCTTCCTCTTTTATTTTTTGGGAAAGTACTTTTAGATAAAAAAGCAAAACCACCTTTTGTGTTGCGGGATTTACGTGGCTACAGATTCATTGAAGCAACGACGCCAGATCCGGAATTTATGGACAGGGAAATGATGAAACCGTATGATGGTGAATATAAAACTAAGGTAAGCAGTTTACAAGGTTTATCTGATAAAGAATGGGATGATGAGCAAAAACGAAAGCGCATTGAGTTTCTTGAAAAAGAAAGCATGGGCGACATTGGTGTTCAGTAACTGATAACTATGAATAAAAATATTATTTATATAGTTTTACTTATATGTGCGATAGTTCATAGTATTGGATGTTCTGCTAAAAAAGATACTCAACAAACAATTAAGCTTGTAGTTGTGAGTGCCTATAATTGTGATTCATGCTCTGCAATTGATGATACTATTGAATATCTTCAGCGTATAGACAGAGCACTTGAAATAAAAAAAGTGGATATACACAATCCCGAAGGTGCAATGTATGTATCACAGTATCATTTATGGAGGATACCAGTATATCTTTTTGTAGATGGTAATAGGAGGGAATTGTACAGACTTGAAGGTGAGCAAAGTCGGAGTGAGATAGAAAAAGGATTATCAATAGCTAAACAGCGGATAACAAATAAGAATAAACCTGAATAAAAAATAAAGAAACTATACAAATAAAAAATTAAAATATTGTATTGACAAATATTACTATTATAATAAATGTAGCACTATAAATTAAATAATTTTTAAGGATGGTGCTTATGAAACGTTTAGTCTTATGTTTTGTAGTAATTTTACTATTGTATATCCCTGTATTTGCTCAGGAAGGGGACAATGTTATTCAGTTAGATGATGTAATTGTGTCTGATACTGTATTGTATCCAGGTGCGTATTATTCAATTTCAGGTAGTACAGTAAAAGATAGTGTAAATACTGACCTGATAAGCGTCATTAAAAGCCAGGTACCATCATTATATACTGGGTCTAACAGGGTAATGGGGTATGGCGTTGCACGAAGTGGTGCGGCTACAATATCAATTCGTGGTATAGGCAGATCAGGATGGGGGCCAACTACTGGAATTCCTATTCTTTACAATGGTATGGATACAACGATGGGTATTATGGGACATCCGGTTGCAGATATCATGACCATGAAAAATGTTGAGCGAATTGAAGTGTTAATTGGACCTCAACCGGTATTATTTGGTTCAAGTGCAATGGGTGGTGTTATCAATGTTATCACAAAAAAACAAAAAGAGGATGGATTTACAACTGAATTGCAGGGTTCCTATGGTACATGGAATACTACTGAGGATTACCTGTACCACATGGGAAAGTTTGGTAATATAGATTACAGTGTTGGGTATCAATTTCAAAAAACTGATGGCGACTGGAAGCAGACAATAAATGGCAAAACATACACATCAGAATTTATGGAGCATAATGGAACAGTTCATGTTGGCTATACTCTATCCAAAAACTGGTATGCATCAGTTGATAGCTATGGCATGAAGCAAGATATCAATGATCCGGGACCAGAAGGGATGCCAGCTGGACAGATTGGACTTTTAGAAGAGTTTGATGTTACGCGTGGTGGCGTTGTGGCTAAATTAACCCATGATTATGGTACTTACAGTGGTTCTCTACAGGCAGAAGGCAACTTTGGTCGTCATGAATCAACGCAGGAGTCAACGGGAGATGATAAATTTTACTCAAGTGACTCTTCATATGCAGTCAGATTAAAGGAAGTTGCTAAACTATGGCAGGGGAATACTTTAACAGCAGGTGCTGAATGGCGGCGGTATGGTGGTACAGCAAAGGACAGGTCATCAGGCACTTATTATTTAGATGATAAATTCATGTATGATACCAGTGTGTATGCCCTGATGGATCAAAATCTTTTTAAGGATGTTCTGAGCATTAACGGTGGTGCACGATATTCCTATAATTCAGAGTATGGCGATTATACAGCCTGGCAGGCAGGTGCAGCAGTTCGTCCACTGGAAAAGACTAAAATGTATACCAATGTGGCAAAAGGATTTAAATTCCCCGATATACGACAGGTGTATTTACAAGGAATGTTCCCTGCTATAAACCCCAATCCAGATTTAAAACCTGAAACATATACGTCAGCAGAAATAGGACTGGAACAACAGATTATTGAGAAAATTAATATACATGTTGCAGGATATAGAATATGGTCTAAGGATAAATTTGTTTATACAACTCAATGGATAAATGCTCCAGATTTTAAATACAATGGAGCTGAAGCGTCGGTTACCGTGCAAGCATTAACGTGGTTAGCGTTCAATGCAGGATATTCGTATATTGATAATGAACAGGATGACACCTATTTACCCTATGTACCAAAACATAAAGCAAATGCAGGCCTGACAGTAAGCTACAAGGATTTTAAAGCTGGAATAGATGGCGAATATGTAAAAGGATTATATGCTGATACAGCCGGAGTAAAAGAATTTGACAGTTACCTGGTTGCAAATGCATCGCTGTCATATACAATCCTGGAAAAATACACAGCATTTGTTAATTTCTATAATATTACTGATAAAGACTATGCTACATTTGCTGTATCAAATCCAACACAAACACTATTTTGGGAATATCCAATGCCAGGTTTTCATTTCTTAGCAGGGTTGAAGGCAACGTTCTAAGCTCAATACTGCAGTATTACCTATTGTATCAGATTAATAGTAGTAACACATTAAAGGTGTGCATTATGCACACCTTTTTTTATAATTTGCCAGAATAAAATCACTTGCAAAGAGGGGTATGTTTTATTATATTTAATATAATCATTCGTGGAGGTTTTAGTATGTGGCAACGCAAACCCGGATTTGCAGGTTCTTTTTATCCGGCAAGTCCTGAAAAATTAAAAAATGAAATCATTACCTACTTATCAAAAGCAACTGTAAAAAAGCTGGAACATCCTGTAGCATTTATAGTACCTCATGCAGGGTATATCTATTCTGGCCCGGTAGCTGCATATTCATATGCACAGCTAAAAGAAAATCCTGCTGATGTTGTAATTGTACTGGCACCTTCTCACCGTGCACGATTTAACGGTGCTTCAATTATTACCAATGGTATTTTCAGTACCCCTCTTGGTGATATTACCGTGGATAGTACTATTGCTGAAAGGCTTCTTGATGAGGTAGTTTTTTTTGAGATTAAAGAAGCACATCAATATGAACATTCGCTCGAGGTACAACTTCCTTTTTTGCAGGTAGTTTTGAAAGATTTTGTTTTAGTACCGATAGTTATCGGTACCATTGATTTAGAATTATGCAGACAGATAGGTAAAACGTTAGCTCACGTTCTACAGGATGAGAAAAGAAATTACAGTATTATAATTTCAACCGACCTTTCACATTATTATCACTATGATATTGCCAGAAAAATTGATACTACGTTTATCGAATCATTAAAAAAATTTGACGAAAACTATCTCTATGAAATGCTGCAAAGCGACAAAGCACAGGCATGCGGTGAAGGCCCTGTGTTGGCTGGGATGGTGGCTTCTAAACAATTGGGAGCCCAAAGGATTGAAATTTTACAGTATGCAAATTCAGGCGACACAGCAGGCCCTAAAAATGAGGTTGTGGGATATTTAGCTGCTGCGTTTGTTAAGTAAGGAGGTGATATGGTACAGCTCAATGATGAACAAAAGAAGAAATTACTTGCGCTAGCACGAAGGACTATTGAAGAATATTTAAAAAAAAGAACATTGCCAAAAGTAGATTATAACCATGAATTTGCAGATGATGTATTCAAACAAAAATGCGGTGCATTTGTAACACTGCATAAATATGGCGCGTTACGTGGCTGTATTGGTTATGTGAAGGGAATTAAAACCATACCTGAAGCTGTTGTTGATATGGCAAAAGCATCTGCATTTGAGGATCCGCGTTTTGAGCCCTTACGAAAAGATGAGCTTGACGATATAGATATAGAGATTTCGGTATTAACACCAGTTGAACCTGTTAATGATATAGGGGAGATAGTTATCGGTAGAGATGGCCTTATAATAAGTAATGGATTCAGGGCAGGATTGCTTTTACCACAGGTTGCAACAGAGTACGGATGGGATGTACAAACGTTTTTGGAGCACACATGTTACAAAGCTGGATTGCCTGCAGATGCATGGAAATGGGAAAATACAAAAATAGAAAAATTTTCAGCAATAGTTTTTGGCGAAAAGGAGCTAAACTTACGATAATTAGTATAGTGGATTAATAATGGCTTTTTTAACTACATTTTATTTACAAAGGAGTCATACGTTTAATGAATAAAATTTTAAAACAAGCATTTATTGTGTTACTTATTCAATCAATACTTTTTATCTCATGCTCTAAGAAAAAGGATTATTCTGATATAGATAATTTATTAACACAGTGGGCATATGCAATTAGAAACCTGAACTATAGTGAATATAGTAGATTAGAAGCTTATCCAAAAGATATAAATACATTCAATGCAATGTATCAGCAATATTATATTGCTAATATAAAAATTGTTAAAGTGGATGAAAAACTTCATCACGGTACGGACAACGATGGGAAGCCTTATGAATTTAAAAACGTACAATTTATAGCTTCATTATATAACAGGCAAACTGGCCGTGAACAGCAAATTGTTAATGGCGATATAAAATTAATTCGTTATATTTCCGGATCCAAAAAAAACAGAGGATGGTTATTGTCAAACAGGACATTTATCTATCAAGAATAATGGATAATGAAAATACGTAAAAACATAACGTATATAGTTTTGCAGTATTTGTGTACCAGTTGTCAAAGGATTGGTGTAATTTTATTTATTATTCTTTTTTCACAACTAATGACTACGGTTGCTATCTCACAAAATCCCAACACTATCGCAGAGATTAATAAACGTGCCCAGGAATATTATGATAAAAAAGAACTTTCAAAAGCCATCATTGAATGGTTAAAAATACTGGAAATAGATCCAAATAATGAAGAAGTACAGCGAAAAATAGAACTTGTATATGAGGAAAAACATAAAAAGGATATATCATTGCAAAGAGCAAAGTTATATTATCGGTTGTCAAGGAAAGTGTTACCTGATAATGTAGAAAATGCTAAAAATAATTCAAAGATTGCAATAGAAAATTTTATTATTGCCTATAGAATGGATCCCAATGACCCTGAATTACAGGTATTACGTGAAGATTTAAAACTTTTAGATAATGAGATAAAGCTGGAACTGGCCAAAAAGCGAATGGCCGAAGAGATAAAGAAAAAATATTATGTACTGTTGGAAGATGCTAATAAATTAATGCTGGAAAAGCAGTACGAAGATGCCATCAAAATTTGGGATGAAATATTGCGATTAGTCCCGCTTGATACAGTTGCTCTTGAAGGTAAACGACAGGCTGAATTGGCCATAAGCAACAGATTAAAATATGAAAAGATAATGATGTTGATTGCATCAGGGGAAGAATTGTTTAAACAGGAAAAATATATCGATTCACGAAATGAATTTTTGCAGGTATTGAATTTAGATGCTAAAAACAGAGTGGCTAAAGATTATATATCCAAAATAGATGATATTCTTGAAGAAAAAAGGACCTATGAGCAACGACGTATACAGGCAGAACAGTTTTATGTTGCTGGCATAAATAATTTAAAAACATATGAGTTTGACCAGGCAAAAGACAACTTTGAAAATGCACTGGCATTAATTGACAACTATAAGGATGCAAAAGCACAGCTGGAAGCGATTCCCAGATTAAAAAAAGAATATGAAGAACAACAGCGATTACTAAAACTTCAAAAAATTGACAAAACGTTCCAGGAAGGTTTACTGGCATTAACTGAAGGTAGATATAGAGATGCAATAGCAGCATTTCAAGCTACGTTAACATTAGACCCTAAGAATGAATTGGCTAAACGCTATCTTTCAACTGCACTTGACGCCTTGAGGGTGCAGGAAGAAGAAGTTGTAGATGAAAACAACCCATATTACTCCATTGTTCAGCCATTGATTGAATCAGGAAAACGCCTGTATAATCAGGGGAATTATGATGAATCAAGAAAACAATGGCAGAAAATATTAAATCTATTCCCACAGAATAGAATTGCTACTGAATATTTGCTACGGTGTGATTTAGCGCAGAATCCCGAATCATTTAAGAAATTTGCAGATAATATAGTTAATGAAGGAAAAAAGTATTTAGCTGATAGAAAATTTAATGAAGCATATAGAAAATTTGAATTGATTGCGTCAATTGACCCGCAGTATCCTGAAATTCAAAATTTAATGGCATTATCACGAGTTGAAAAAAAGAAAGCAGGTTTTGAAGGAACGGATGAAGATTTTAGAAGACGATATAATGTTGCTATGCAGTTGTACCAGCAAGGTGGAAAAAATAACCTGCAAAAAGCACTGGCAGAATTCAGGGTAATAAATAATAAATATCCTGAATACATTCAGGTAGCAATAATTATTAATAAAATAGAATCGCAGTTGCGCTTTGAAGTAACTGAAGAACGTGAAATTAAAAAATTGACACCCCGTCAGCAGGAACTTGTTCGTGAATACTATTTTAAGGGTATCAATTACTATAGCAATAATCAATTTGAACTGGCTATTACTGAATGGAGAAAGGTTTTAGCAATTGACCCTACGCATGAAAAAGCAAAGAATAACATTAAAAAGTGTTTGATATTATTGGGCAGGTAAAACATGGCTGAAGAAAAAAAGATTAAAAAAGAAAAAAAAGAAAGTAAAGAAAATAAAGGCAAAAACAACAAAGATGAACAAAAAGTAACATCTTCTAAAGAAGTTCGTTTTAGCCTCCGTTTAAAGTTTTCATTAGCAATTATTGTCCTGGCAAGCAGTATTATTGCTGTTATGACATATTATTTTATACAACAGGAATCTGAATTACTTCGAAAACAAATATTACAGTTTGCCAATCGTGAAACTGAACGCCTGGCGGTTATTGCCAGAGAGTCAATAAGTCAAAAAGATGAGTTGCCTCTGGTTGGGGCTGTCCAGGATCTTAAAAATCTAGAATTTGTTAATTATATTTATGTATTAGATAACAATAAACGAATAATTCAGAATTTTGATCCTGAAAAAAATGGAACTATTATTGATGATGATTTAACCAAAAGGGCAATTGATAATACCAATACAGAAAAACCAATGCTCGTGATATATAAGGATGCAAAAACAGGAATTAATTTTTATGATTTGTCCCTTCCTCTATTCCATACAGTACAAAAAGTAAGAATAGGAACAGTACGATTGGGTTTTAGTGAAGCAATTATTTTATCAGAAATCCGTAAAATGACAATTACAATTCTTTTAATAGGTGCATTGTTTATTGGACTTTCTGTAATTGGTTCAATTGTGTTATCAAGTATTATTATTAAACCAATTAAAAAACTTACTGAAGGTGCAGTAATTATTGGTAATGGTAATCTTGATTATAAAATAGAGTTAGATAGTACTGATGAAATTGGCAAGTTGGCGTCAGAATTTAATCAAATGACTGAGCGATTGAAGGTTGCCCAGAAGATGGAAATAGAAAGCCGTATTATGCAGGAGCAGATTGATTTAGCTCGAGAAATTCAGGAAGGTCTGAACCCAATGGGGTTTTACAATAAAAAGGGGATAGAGATTAAAGGATTTACACGAGCAGCAAAAGGTGTTGGTGGCGATTATTTTGATTATATAGATATTGATCAATACAGGGTAGGAGCGTTAATAAGCGACGTATCAGGCAAAGGGGTTCCAGCATCACTTGTTATGGTTATGATAAGGACAGTATTCGTATCATACATCCGAAAAGGTGATGTTCAGTGTGCTGATGTTGTCAAAGCTATTAATGATTCCTTAAGTGCTGATTTTGCTGTAGATAAATTTGCAACATTATTTTTCATGATTTATGACCGCTCCACCCACGAACTATCATTTTCAAATGCAGGTCATGGACCATTATTCTGCTATCGATCTGCTTTAGATGCCTGTACTCTGGCAAAATTGGATGGAGTGCCTATTGGAATAATGGAGGATGTTGATTATAAACAGGCAAAAGTACCTTTAAATGTTGGAGATATTGTTGTGCTTTATACTGATGGAGTGACAGAAATGCGAAATGCCAATAAAGAAGAATATGGGCAGAAGCGATTAAAAGATTTAATTGTTTCAAATAAACATCTCAATGCAAAGGAACTTGCTGATTTAATTGTACAGGATGTGGATAATTTCAGAGGGGAAGTACCTCCGCATGATGATATGACGCTACTGGTATTAAAACGTACAGCTTAACGTATGAATTTATAATAAATCCTCCTCACTTTCATATATGGTAAAAAATTTATCAAGAGTTGCTAATTTTAATATATTTAATACATCATCATGAATATTCATTAATGCAAACTTACCATTGTGTGCTCTCATCTTTTTCTGGCCAGCAACAAGTGCACCAATACCTGAAGAATCCATATAATTAACATCTTTCAAATCTACCACAACACTGGAATACGAACCGTCAGTTACGCTGAATAATGCTTTTTTCAATTCACTAACGTTATACAGGTCCACTTCACCGCTGATAGAAATTACTTTGTGTTCACCAATATCCTTGAATTCTATTTCCATTGAGCTATCTCCCAAACTATTTTACATGTATGTAATTTGTGTATATTATATTAAATTGTAATTTTAATTTCAAGCATATTTTTTAGCTAACAGGCAAACTGAAAGAAAATTTTACCCAACTACCGTATTCTGACTCAGCCCAGATTCTTCCCTTATGTTTTTCGATTATTGACTTACAAATATACAGCCCTAATCCAGAACCTTTTATTCCCTCAGTTCCTTTTTGTTTTAAACGGGAAAACTTTTTAAACAGCTTGTCCATACCTTCAGGAGGAATGCCAACACCTTCATTAAAAACTGAAAACACATATTCGTTATGTATCTGTTTTAATTCTATATTAATAGTGGTATCTGCTTTGCCATATTTGATTGCATTATTAACAAAATTTGTGACAACAATTTTAAGCAAATTTGCATCAGCTTTTATTTTAGGTTTTACTTCTATAGTAAGATTAAGTTTCATGTTTTTAATGTTGTTTGCATGTTCCGGCATTTCTACAATTGGTTTAATAACATCCTCATACAGATCAATTTCCTGCTGAAATGATTCTAAAGAATCAAGTTCCATTTTTGACAAATCAAGATAATTACGAATAATATCTTCTAAATACTGGCAGTTACGCAAAATTGTTTCAATAATTTTCTGCTGCTCAGGCGATAGGTTGCCAAAATAGCCTTTATACAGTGTTTCGGCTGTTGTGTGAACTACCGAAACTGGGCTCTTTAATTCATGTGAAACAATTGCCATTAAATCAAGCATTGCAGCCTCGGCCTTATTCTGGCGGGCATTGATTGCATTATCCACAACATTCCGCAACTCATCTGGTGTAAAAGGTTTGGGAATATAATCAAAGGCACCTAATTTCAGTGCTTCTCGGGCGGTATCAACTGTTGCAAATCCTGTAAAGATTATGACAGTAACATCTGGCTGTTCTTTTCGTAATGTTTTTAATACTTCCATACCACCTAACTGTGGCATCTTTAAGTCCGTAATAACGATATCATATTTTTTAGATCTGGCTTTTTCAAGTCCTTCAAAGCCATTTTGGGCAGTATCTATCTCTAAATCTTCTCTTCTTTTTAAAATCTTTTCACAACTTTTTAAAATAATATCTTCATCATCAATAATCAGGATTTTAATTGTATTTGCCATAATAATTACAACACCATTAATCAAGATTTTTTGGTAATTTAATCTATTTACATTGAAAGCACTTAATGTGTCAAGTAAATAGAAGTTTATGTACTATTTATTATACAAACCCTTAATATCAACAATATATTAATAGTGTCCGTAAAGGTGTGAATATACGCATATTTATTTATAATTTCTTTTTTGTATAAACAGGGTATCTATGAAGTGGGATAGGTCCAGAAAGTTTTTAACTTCACGCATCTCAGTGCAATGTGGGATATACAAACTGGCTATACTATCACTCCAGTCCCATAAATGTTTTCTGTCAGGGTTAAGCCAGTAAATATTGCGTGATCGTTCTTTGATTTTGATAAAAGAATCCAGTCCAGGATCCTGATTATTATTTCGTGCATCTCCAAGAATCAATACTGTTGTCTTGCTTGTTAAGGCATCACTGTAATTCTGAATGAACTGGTTGAAGCTATTCCCATAATTGCTTCCCCAGCCATACGTAAAATTGGTGTCGTTAAAAATTGAATTCAAAGCCCTTTCGGGATCCATTTCCCTGAATAAATCAGTTATTTCCACCAGGTTGCTAATAAATGCAAAAGTGCGTACCTTTGCAAATAAAGACTGTAATGTATATGTGAGCAGCAACATAAACCGGGAATACTGGTTAACCGAACTGGAAATATCACACATGACAACAAGCTGGGGCCTATCAACCTTGCGATCTCTGTGAAAAATTTTAAAAGGTACACCTCCATATTGAAGATTACGGCGTAATGTTCTTTTAATATCAATCGTGCCCCGTTTTACCTTTTTTTTACGCAATGAAATTCTGTTTTTCATCTTCTGACCAAAGCGCTTGATAAGCTCACGCATTTCTTTGATTTCATCAGGTTTCAGCTGATAAATATATTTGTTCAGAAGATAATCTTCACGTTGTTTTATGGCACTGCCCATATTGCGTTCAAACATTCTTCGTCGCAGCATACCCATAATAGCTTCAAATACCTGGGGCGATAGTTCCTGTTGAATTGAGTCTTCGGCGCCACCAGAAGCAAAACGCGATCTTCTGTTGAAAAGCGACAAGCCTATTGCACCACCAGCTTCTGACGATTGTATTTCATTAATAAAAATTTTAGTTAAATATTCATTAGATTTTTTGAAAAACGATTGTGGATGTGAATCTAGAAAATCATCTATGAGAGATTCTAATATGGATTTTTCTTCCTGGGAAAAAATGAAATCATCAGTATTAGTATGTGAAGCATACACTTCCAGTAATGAATCATTCCCCTTTTTTCTCTGGAAAAACTCTTCAAAGCATTGATTGAATATGGGTATATCAGTATAATCCTTAATTAATGTGGTTGCAAGGGTTTGTTTGAAAATTTCTTTTTCTGCAATTGATATCAAAGGAAGGGCATGCATCATATCCATTACTTCAACAATGGACAGGTTAACGCCAGCTTTTTTTAATACTTCAGCAAATTCAAAGAAAACACCTTTAGCTTTGTCTTCTTCATTAATGAATGCTTTATCATATATCATGGTTTAATGAACTATTATGGTATTAATATTTTTCTTAACCAGTTCAATATCCTTTTCATATTTTAAAATAAAATTTAACGTATCAATTGCAATATCCCGGTTTAATACTTCACAGCCAAGAAGAGCTAATGCTTTTGCCCAGTCTAATGTTTCGCTTATACTTGGATCTTTTTTCAAAGGTAATTTTCGTATTTCATGAATAGTATTAATTATTTCTTTAATGAGATAGTTACCACATTCAGGAACTTTTAATTTTACTATCTGCTCTTCAAGTTCCTTTGTTGGATAGTCAATGTAAAGATGAAGACACCGTCGTTTAAGTGCATCAGACATTTCACGTGCGTTATTTGAAGTAAGCAGTACAAAAGGTTTGTTATTTGCAGTAATAGTACCAATTTCAGGGATGGTAACCTGAAAATCGGATAACACCTCAAGCAAAAAAGCTTCAAATTCAGAGTCAGATTTATCAATTTCATCAATAAGCAATACCGAAGGTGTTTCATTGGTGATAGCTTTTAAGATGGGTCGTGCTACAAGAAATTTTTCTGAAAAGAATACGTCTTCTTCGGTTGATAATTTGTTTACAGCATCTTTTAATGTAGCCTGATCTTCTAAGATTTTTGATAATTTATCCTTAAGTATCTGGGTATAGAGAAGCTGTTTTGCATATTCCCACTCATACAGCGCTTTTGCTTCATCAAGGCCTTCATAGCATTGAAGGCGTATAAGTTCATATCCTAAAGCCTGAGCAATACATTTTCCCAGGTCAGTTTTGCCAACACCAGCAGGCCCTTCTACCAGAACTGGTTTCTGCATTTTCAATGCCAGGTATACAGTTGTAGCAATTTCTTTTGAACAGATATATTTTTGTTTTTCTAATTGCTGGATCGTTTCTTCAATTGAGCTGAACATAGTAATGCCTTCTTTATACTTTTTTATGCCATTAATATGAGTATAGCGTAATTATCAAGAAAATTATATAAAAAATGGAAATATGAGTATACACCACTCCACAAAAGGCATAGTTATACACACAATATTATAGTGATTTAAAATTGTGTATTTACAATCGTATTTTGTTAAAGAGATTAAGATCGTTTATACGTAATTGGATGGGTTGGGTTAAAGAATTTGTATTTTCCATACAATAATTTGCAATCTTCTGTGTAATATTGAGAACACGAGCCACATCTCCTAATGTGTCAACATACTTATCCGAGAACGCATTTTCCAGTTGTTCACGGGAAAAATTCTTTTGTAACGACAACAGTTCTTCTGCCTCGTTAAGCGTTTGATCCTGATCAGGTAAAGGGATATTCTTAGCAAGATAGCATAAAAATGCAATATATGCTTCACCAATAAGTGAACGTTCAATAAGGCTCCACTTCTTTAATATTTTACGCAGTTCTTTGTCTTTTACTGGACAGCATTGCGAAGCATTGCAGGCAAAATCAGTAAGAGTTAACGAAGAATGCCTGATAGTTGGCAATATTGAAAGATTGATATCCTGTAAAGCATTTTCAGGAAGGCTTTTAACCGGTATATACATCATCTTAGTAAATTTATCCTCACCAGGACGTCTGGCAGTGAGCAATAGTATATCTGCATCGGAACCACCAGAAATATAGTTCTTTTTACCTGAAATCACAAGTGTATTTGAATCTGAATATTGGGCAATCATACGGTTAGTATCCGGTTCGGTATGTGCCATTGCGCCTATTGTAGTATTATGTAATTGAATGTCCCATGGCTGTAGCTGGTTTATATTGTAGATGATACATCGTATAAGAACAGATTGCACAATCCAGAGCAATGCAAATCCCAAATCACCTGCGTGCAGTGCTACGCGTGTTGAAGGCAATTCTTTAAAATCAAGTAGACAGTGTGTTGGTGGATAGTCATTGACAAATAAATACCATGCATCGTTAAACAATGCATGGTTCTGTATACGGTTTGGATAGCTCTGTTCCAGTTTTTGAAAGGTACTATCGCTCATATTATTTTCTTTTTTGCTTTAATAATGCTTCAATTTTTGTTTGCAAGCCAAACAGGTTAATAAATCCAGTTGCATCCCTGTGATCATACAATGCACTTTCATCAAATGTGGCAATATCTGACTCATATAAGGTAACCGGTGATTTTCGTCCTACGGCCATGCATGTACCTTTAAACAACTTTACGCGGACAGTACCGGTTACATTCTTTTGGGTTTCATTAATAAATGCATCTAACGCTTCACGACGTTTTGTAAACCACTGGCCATAATATACAAGTTCTGCATATTCAATTGCAAGCCTGTCTTTTAAATGCTGGGTATCCCTGTCCAACGTAATAGCTTCAAGATCGCGGTGTGCCACATGTAACACTGTACCTGCGGGGGTTTCATATACACCCCGGGATTTAATGCCAACAAGCCTGTTTTCTACTATATCAATTCTGCCAACACCATTTTCGCCAGCAATTTTGTTGAGGGTTTTCATTAATGATACAGGATCCATGCGTTTGCCATCTATTGCAACCGGCACACCCTGTTCAAAATCAATTTCAATATATGCTGGTATATCAGGTGCCTTTTCTGGTGATTTTGTTAATATAAACATGCTTTCATCAGGTTCACGCCAGGGATCTTCCAGTATTCCACCCTCATATGAAATGTGAAGAATATTGCGGTCCATACTGTATGGCTTATCTTTTGTTACAGGAACGGGTATATTGTGTTTTTCAGCATAGTCAAAAAGAGATGATCGTGAAGTTAAATTCCATTCGCGCCATGGTGCAATAATCTTCAATTGTGGTGCAAGTGCCTTAAACGTTAATTCAAAGCGAACCTGATCATTACCTTTGCCTGTTGCACCGTGGCACACAGCATCAGCACCTTCTTTCAGAGCTATTTCAACTTGCCGTTTTGCAATAACAGGGCGAGCTATGGAAGTTCCAAGTAAGTATCTATTTTCATAAATTGCATTTGCCTTGATGCATGGGAAGATAAAATCACGTACAAATTCTTCTTTAAGATCTTCAATATAACATTTTGAAGCACCGGTATTGATAGCCTTTTGTTCAAGACCATCAAGTTCTTCCTCCTGACCAACATCAGCAGCATAACAAATTACTTCGCATTTATAGGTTTCAAGTAACCATTTCACAATAACGGAAGTATCGAGGCCACCTGAATAGGCCAATACAACTTTTTTAACCGACATAGTTGTTTTTCTCCATTACACCAAATTTCAGTACTTTTGCTGTCAAGAATATTGATACTGAATGACTTGTCAATTGAGTTTAGGGTTTTACTATATAATTTTTTATAATAGGCAACTTTTCAAAATATAATGTAATAAATACATATTTACGAATATACATTGTGATTTATTATTTGACAAACGACTATGTATGATATTGTGTAATCGGCAAAATATATTTAATAATGGATTTTATGGCAACAAAATTACTTGTTACATCTTTGCTGGTTTTATCCTCAGCAATATTGTTATCACTGTGTGTATTAATTATCATCCGTAAGAAAGTTAAAGAAAGAAAATATTTATTGTTACTTTTATTAGCATTTGCAATATATTCAATTGGTTATACTATAGAAATCCAGGGACAAACTTTACAATGGGTGCATATATCATTGATCTTTGAATATATTGGCATTTCATTTTTACCTGCATTTTTGATCTTATTTGCTTTATCGTATGTAACTGATATTGATAGAATTCCTTTTTATACAAAAACAATTATTTATCTTATACCAATAATTACATTTGTAACAGTAGTAACTGATCCCTATCACAATTTACTGCACAAAAATCCATTTATAGATTACTCGGGACCGTTCCCCATTGTTTCCTTTGAAAAGGGGATTTGGTACTGGGTTCATATAGTGTATCATAATGTTGCGTTTTTAATTGCTAATATAATTTTTCTAAGAATTTTTATAAAAAGCCATTCGCGTTTTAAAAAACAAACTGTTATAATCTTTTTCAGTACTTTAATTCCATGGATTTCTATGTTTATATATCTTTCCGGGATAATTACCTGGCCTTTAGATATAAATCCATTTTCGTTTACAATTATGGCAATTATTTTATATATTGGCGTAAAAAAAGAATATTTAATAGATATTGTACCAATTGCAAGAGATTTGGTTTTTGAAAATATATATGATGCTGCTTTTGTTCTTGATAATAACGGGTTAATTATTGATTACAATCGCAGTGCAGAAAATATCGTATCTAATAATAAAGAATCTATTATTGGTAAAAATATTAAAGAGGTATTGAATGAATTATCATCAGCAATACGTGAAGATCAGTATTTGCAGATAGTTTCAGAAACCACAATTAATGAAAGAGTTTACAATATACAAAATATACCGCTTACATCAGTAAAAAATAAATCAATGGGATATATTTTCTTGCTGCGCGATATCACCGAATACAAATTGATGGCGGAAGAATTACAAAAATTGGCAATAACTGATGAATTAACAGGGATTTATAACCGGAGAAAATTTAATGAAGTAGCTTTGAGGGAATTTATTCGCGCAAAAAGAAATAAAACATCACTATCCATCATTATTATGGATATTGACCATTTCAAAATAGTTAATGATACATACGGCCATGCAACGGGAGATGAGGTGTTAAAAACCGTTGCACAAAGCATTTCAACATCATTACGTTCTTTAGATATATTTGCACGGTATGGTGGGGAAGAATTTATTATATGCCTTCCTGAAACCAGTATCATTCAAGCGACAAGGGTAGCTGAACGCATCAGATCATGTATCAATGATCTTACATTCCACGATAAAAAAAACAATCAATTCAAGATTTCATTAAGTTTAGGTGTTTCAAAAATAAGAGAAAATTCTGAAACAATTGAAGATATTATACGTGATGCTGACAAAGCGCTTTATGAAGCAAAAAGCCAGGGCCGCAATAGAGTTGTTGTTTTTAATAATTAAACACGTTAATGATTATTTCATCAATGTGCAGAGAATAGCTTTCTGTACATGCATTCTGTTTTCAGCCTGATCCAGCACAATTGATTGTGGTGAATCAATAACATCATCGGTTATTTCCTCACCCCTGTGAGCTGGCAGGCAGTGCATCACTTTGCAATCAGATGAACATTTGTCCAGTATTTTTTTTGTTATTTTATATTTAGCAAAATCCTTTTTTCTTCGTGAAGCTTCTTTTTCCTGACCCATGCTGACCCATACATCAGTGTAAAGATGTGTGGCATTTTCAACAGCCAATGCTATATCACTGGTAAGTGTTATAACACTTCCTGATTTTGAAGCAATAGAAAATGCCTGTTCCACTACCTCTTTTTTTGGATAATAGCCTTTGGGGCAGGCCAATGCAAAATCAACACCCAGCATTGCAGCAGTTAGCATTAATGATTGTGCAACATTGTTGCCATCACCAACAAAAGCCAACTTGACATTTTTAAAATTTCTATTCGACTCATATATAGTAAAAAAGTCAGCTAATGCCTGGCATGGATGAAACATGTCAGTAAGGCCGTTGATTACAGGAATTGTGGAATTTTGAGCTAACTCTATAGCAGTTGCATGTGCATAACATCGTATCATGATACCATCTAAATATCGAGATAAAACTTTTGCAGTATCCGCAACAGTTTCCCCGCGGCCTAATTGTATGTCATCCCTGCTTAAAAAAAGAGCATACCCACCTAATTGGAACATGGCCACTTCAAATGATACCCGTGTACGGGTGGATGTTTTTTCAAATATCATTCCCAGGGTTTTGCCTTTTAGGTATGAATTGATTTTTCCCTGTTTCAGTTCATCTTTAAGCTTTTTTGACAGTTCAAATATTGAAATAATTTCTTCTTTTGAAAAGTCAGTTACTGATAATAAATCTTTTGATTTTACCCTGGGTATCTTTATCATACTGTTGCTCCTGCAAAAATACTATCAAGAACCAAAAGCCCTTCTTTAACAAGCTTTGTTGAAATTGTTAACGGTGGCATGATTCGTATTACTTTTTCAGCGGTGCAGTTTATTACCAGCCCTTTCTGTAAAGCTTCAAGCACTAAAGGCTGACCTGGAATTGACAATTCTACACCAATATGTAACCCAATGCCTCTCACATCAACTATCAGTTTAGGATATTTTGTTTTCATAAGCGATAGTTCCTTAATAATTAATTCGCCTGTTTTGCGTATATTATTAAGTGCAGTTTCTTTGCTTAATGTCTCAAGTACTGCCTTTGCTGCAGCCGTAGCTAAATGATTACCACCAAATGTCGTGCCGTGTGTACCTTTAGGAAAATAATCTACAAGAAAATCTTTTGTGTGAATTGCACCAATAGGGACACCACCACCCAGACCTTTTGCCATTGTTATGACATCTGGAGTTATATCGTAATGCTGAAATGCAAACATCTTACCGGTCCTGGCAATACCGGTTTGAACCTCATCTATTATAAAGAGTATATTGTTTTCTTTTGTAACAGTATCTATCTCTTTTATAAATGAACTGTCGGCAATTTTGATACCACCTTCGCCCTGTATAAGTTCAGTTATTACGGCACATATTTTCCCTTTGTATTTTTTTACAGTTTTTTTAAATGCAGCGGTATCATTAAATGGCACATAGATAAATCCTGGAACTATCGGTCCAAAACCTGAATGAATCTTTTCCTGTGCTGTTGCCGACATGGCGCCAAATGTTCTGCCGTGAAATGAATTGGTAAACGATATAATATGATATTTTTTATGTGATTGTGATAAACCAAATTTTCGTGCTAATTTGATTGCAGCTTCACTGGCTTCAGTACCGCTGTTGGTAAAAAGTGTTTTGCCAGGAAAAGCTGTTTTTGATAGTAACATGGCTGCTTCAATCTGTTCTTTATTGAAATACCAGTTTGAAGAATGGAGAATTTTATTAACCTGGCTATGTAAAGCTTTATTCAGTACAGGATGGTTGTATCCTAATGAATTGACTGCAATACCAGCAAAAAAATCTATATATCGTTTGCCATCCTGATCAAATAGAATGCAACCCTTTCCATGTGTAAAACAAACCGGAAGGCGTGTACCGTAATTCTGGAAAAGATATTGTTTGTCCAGTTGGATTAAATTCTGTAATTTTTTGGATTCTTTCATACAATCATCCTACAAAAAAAATAAATCGGGTTGCCCCGATTGCAAACTACATATAATATATTTGTATAATGTCAATAGATTTTGATAATTTTTAATAAAAATTAATATATTGTTGTTATTTAAGCAAAATCATAAATTTTTACTAAAATGATTTAAAAATGGTTTGCATATACACATATTTTATAGTATTATATAATTTGATAGTATAATTAAAGTGCGATAGTAACCATAAAGAGGATTTATGTTGTGTGAACGATGTAAACAACGTGAAGCAACTGTTCATTTGACTGAGATCATCAGAAATGAGAAGACTGAAGTACACCTGTGTGACAATTGTGCACGCGATATGGGTTTAAGTTCTCATGGTGGGGGTTTTTCGTTAACGGTATCTGATATGATGTCGTTTTTGGATGCAAAAGAAATGACAGACATGGTTGACAGCAATACCTGCGCCACCTGTGGCTGGACTTTGATTGATTACAAGCGTACTGGTAAAGTAGGGTGTGCCGATTGTTATAGCTTCTTCAAAGAATCACTGAGTTCCATTTTAGCTGGATATCATGGGTCAACATACCATATTGGCAAAATGCCGCTTAAATACATTGAACACAGAAAATCAAAAGGAATGATTGATACGGTAAGGTCAAAGAATGTTGCCACAGTGTCGTTGCACGATCTTGAAAAGATGCTGGAAATAGCAGTTCAGAATGAAAATTATGAAGAAGCAGCTAAACTGAGAGATGAAATAAAAAGACTAAAAGGTTAAAAGAGGCTTTAATGTTTGAACAGCTGCTTTCACAATCACCATTCTGGTCCCAGGTGGGGCCTTCGGCTGATGTTGTCATGACAACTCGAGTCAGGCTTGCAAGAAATTTACCGTCATTACCCTTTGGAAACAAGATGGATGAAGCTGATATATCAACGCTGGAATCAATTGTTCACCAGGCAGTAGTAACATCAAAATATTTTGAACATGCTCAGTTTGTAAGCTTAAAAGATTGCACTTCAGATGATAGGCGTTTTTTACGTGAGCGGGATATAATAACTCATGAAATGGAATTGAGTAACAATAGTAGTGTTGTTTTTGACCCCGGTCATCAATATTCTATCCTTATAAATGAAGAGGATCATATCAGGATTCAGGTAATCAAACCAGGTTTGCAGATGCTATCGGCATTTAAATTAGCTGATGAGATAGATGATGAATTAAATAAATATATTTCCTATGCTTTTACTGATGATTTTGGCTTTTTAACCACCTGTCCTTCCAATGTTGGTACTGGCCTACGTGTTTCAGCAATGATGCATTTACCAATGCTTACTGCAGCAAAAAACATGGGAGAAGTGATAAAATTGGTCAGAGAATACCAGGCACAATTGAAAGGAATTGTCCATGATGCAACAAAAACCGTTGGTAGCATGTATATTATCAGTAATAAAGCTACTTTGGGAAAATCTGAGATAGATATAATAGAGGAAATTGACAAAGTTATCAGCCTTATTATTGATCTTGAAAATGAAGCACGAGACGAATATTATCAGCATCATAAAGATGTACTGGAAGATATGGTATGGCGTTCATATGGTATTGTAACGTTTTCACGATCAATGAGTTACGCAGAAGCCATAGAGCACTTATCACTAATAAGATTAGGGGTTGTTTTGTCGATAATAAAAAATATTGAACTTTCTGTAATTAATGATTTAATGATACATATACAGGTATCTCATCTTCAGAAAATAGCTGGCAGGCAATTTGCCAGCAGTGAAGAAGGGGATGCCTTTAGAGCAGCATATCTTCGAAAAAAATTCGAAGATAAGGAGTAAAAAAACATGTTTGATTATACCAAGAGGTCACGTAAGGTATTAGAAGTTTTAGCACAGGCAGAGGGACGACGATTAAATTCAGATGCATTAGGGCCAGAGCATATAATGCTTGCCCTCTTAAAAGACGATGATTCGGTTGCAGCCCGCATATTGAAAAATATGGGGGTTAACTTTGAGATACTAAGAAGAAATATAGAGCAGGCTATACGCAGATCCGGATCCACTATTATTTTAGGCAATCTACCACTCAGTGCACGTTTTACACGAATTATTGAAATTGCAAAAGATGAAGCGCGTAAATTAAAAAATAATTACGTGGGCACCGAACATTTATTATTATCAATTTTTCGTGATGGGACATGTTCAGGGATTGACACCCTTATACGGGCTGGTATTGACTATAATGTCATAAAGGGCGAAGTACAAAAGATTCTGGGCGTTACTCCTGAAGGTAATTCTCAGCAAAAAACCAATGATAAAACCAAAACACCAACCTTAGATGAATTTGCCATTGAACTTACCCGTTTGGCAGCCGAAGATAAGTTGGACCCTGTCATAGGAAGAAATTCCGAAATTGAAAGAGTTATAAGGATTCTATCCCGTAAAACAAAAAATAACCCTGTATTGATTGGTGAAGCAGGTGTTGGAAAAACTGCAATAGTTGAAGGGCTTGCACAGCGTATTGTACACCATGATGTTCCTGAACCACTCTTTAATAAAAGGGTTCTGGCGCTTGATCTGGCTTCTGTGGTTGCTGGGACCAAATACAGAGGTGAGTTTGAAGAACGTCTGAAACGCATCATGAAAGAAATCAAAGCATCAGATAATGTTATTTTGTTTATTGATGAATTACATACCATCATAGGTGCAGGGGCGGCTGAAGGTGCTATAGATGCTGCAAATATATTGAAACCAGCATTAGCGAGGGGTGAATTGCAGTGCATAGGTGCCACAACCTTAAATGAATACCGTATGTACATAGAAAAAGATGCTGCATTGGAACGTCGCTTCCAGACAGTTATGGTTGATGAGCCCTCTGTTGATGAGGCTATTGAAATACTGTTTGGGTTACGTGAACGCTATGAAATGCATCACAAAGTAAGATATACAGATGAGGCAATTAAAAAGGCCGTTTTATACGCTGACAGATATATCCATGATAGATATTTACCTGATAAGGCAATAGATGTTATTGATGAGGCAGGATCCAAAGCAAGGCTTGAAAATTGTGAACGCCCCGTAGATATTGAAATGCTTGAACGTGAAATTGAAGATCTGAATAACCGTAAAAATGAGCTTGTGAAGGCACAGGAATATGAACAGGCAGCATCTATTCGAGATACAATCATTGAAAAGAAAGCACTGTTATCACAAAAAATAAGTGATTGGCAACAGCGCATCAATGACTATGCAGTTATAGTTGATGAAAAACAGATAGCAACTGTTGTTGCACAATGGACCAAAATCCCAGTTGAAAAACTTGAAGAATCTGAATCTCAGAAACTATTACGCATGGAACAGGAATTGCATAAACGCATAATAGGACAGGATGATGCAATAAGTGTTATAAGCAGAGCCATAAGAAGATCTAGAACAGGACTCAGAAGTGCCAGAAGGCCTATTGGTTCATTCATCTTTTTGGGCCCGACAGGTGTTGGAAAAACTGAACTTGCAAAGGCTTTAGCAGAATTTCTGTTTGATGATGAAGATGCGCTAATATGGTTTGATATGTCTGAGTTTATGGAGAAACATGCCGTTTCCAGGCTAATAGGTGCACCTCCTGGATATGTGGGCTATGAGGAAGGTGGGCAATTAACCGAAAAAGTAAAACGAAGGCCATATTCGGTGATTCTTTTTGATGAGATTGAAAAAGCACACCCAGATGTTTACAATATATTACTGCAGGTACTTGAAGAAGGTGAATTAACCGACAACTTTGGTTCAACAACAAGCTTTATTGATACAGTAATTATCATGACTTCAAATGTTGGCAACAGGGAATTTCAAAAGATCGGTAAAATGGGCTTTAATGAAATTGATCCTCAAACTGCACAATTTCAGAATGTAGATGAAGAAGTTAAAAGGTTATTTAGCCCTGAATTTTTAAATCGTATTGATGCAGTAGTACATTTCCATAAATTAAATGAAAGCCATATTAAACAAATACTTGATTTGATGTTAAATGAAGTAAATGAACATCTTGAGGAGCACGGTATTGAACTCATTGTTTCTCCAAAAGTCAAGCAATACCTGGTTAAACGTGGATTTAATGAAAAGTATGGAGCACGGTATCTCAGAAGAACTGTACAAAACGAAATAGAAGACAGGCTTGCTGTTGAAATATTAAATGGAAAATTTAAAGATTGTCACCGTGTGTATGCGGGAATAAAATATGATACAATTTATTTTAAACCCGAGAAAAATGGCAATACCGGCAAAATTACAGAACCTGAAGTTGTACATCATTCATAAAGTACTGAATTAATTCTATTCCTTTCTGTAAATATATAACTAAAATATATTTAAATATTCTATAATGCTATCTGTTAGAAAAAATTTAGTCATTAAATCAAAATCCTATCACAAAGGCTTTAATACAAGAATAAGTTATGATTATATAATTAAAAAGATAAAAAACAGGTTTTTTCTGCCACAATTCCTGCGAACAATAAAAAAATTTGGCATTTCAGCATTTTCTGGTGGTAATAAAGTTACTCTTATAACTGATGGTGATCTGTTTTTTGATGAGTTGTTTAAAACTGTAGATAGTGCACGTCATAGTATTAACCTTGAAACATATATATTTAACAGTGATGACATTGGATGGAAATTAGCCAAAAAATTAGCTGCTAAGGCAAAGAAAGATATTGAGGTTAATGTTATTTATGATGCTATAGGCTGCATTAATACTTCAGCTTTACTTTTTGAATATATGAAAAAAATGGGTGTAGAATTAATAGAATACCATCCTATTGTACCATGGCGAAAATATTTTAATCTTTATGTACGTGATCATAGAAAATTGATGGTTGTTGATAGCAAAATAGCTTTTATTGGTGGCATGAATATCGGCAATGAATATGCTGGCAAAAAATACAGGGGGAAGAATTGGCGTGATACACACATAAAAATAGAAGGGCCAGTTGTAAAGGACATTGAATACTTTTTTCTTGAAAACTGGCACAGGCATGGAGGTGCCCTGGTTGATATTTCAAAGTATTTTCCGGTTATAAAACCTGTTGGTGATACAATCGTAATGGCATTAAGCAGCCATTCACGCAGAAGAATTAAACCAATTTACCTGACATATTTAGCAGCTATTGCAAATGCACGCAACTATATTTATATTACCAACGCATATTTTATTCCCGACATGCGGATTGTAAAATCTTTAATACATGCAGCAAAAAAAGGTGTTGATGTACGAATACTATTGCCAGCAATAAGCGACATACCATTTGTACAGCATGCTAGCAGATATTTATATAAAAGGTTTTTGAAGAATAATGTCAGAATATATGAATATAAGCATGCAGTTTTGCATGCAAAAACAGCCGTTATAGATGATATATGGGCAACAGTTGGTTCATCAAATTTAGATAGAAGAAGCTTTACAGCAAATTTAGAGGTCAATGCTATTATCCTTGACCAGTCTTTTGGTGAAAAGATGAGAAAACAATTTTTAAAAGATATAAGAAATAGTGAAGAAATACACCTGGAAAATTATAAACGACGTCCTTTTATACAATACCTAAAAGAGTGGTTTTGCTATAGATTCAGATATTTATTATAGGGAATCATACTATAATTAAAAATCTTCCACAATACGTGCATACAGCTAGGGATTTCTTCCCTTTAATTTTTGCCATTTCTACTGGCGGGATTACCATATGGCATCCACCACAGGTATTTTTTTCAAGTATTGCAAAAGGATTCTGGCATTTTTGCCGCATTCTCTCATAATATGCTAGTGAGCGGTTATCAATAAATCGCCGCAATTCATTGATTTTTTTTGTAAGAGTTTCTGATTTATCACCACTATCCAGCAAGCGATATAATTGATCTAGTCTGATTAAAAGATCAAGATCAGATGATGGAACACCAGACAAACTTTCAATATGATTTTCTTCCTTATTTATTTCTGTTATTGAGTCAAAATATAATTTGGCTTCTTTAGTGAGTATTGGATAAATTTTTGATGGAGTTCGAGCAGCATCAATTTTTTCTCTTTTTTCTGTGTTGGCAAATATTCTTGCCATCATCCCAACAAGGTAAAGGTATTTGGTGCTTAAAGAAGTTGGGAAAATGCTGAGCATGACATATTTAACTGGCTGATTGTCAAAGGATTCATATTCTACTGGTTCATTGCATATTCCAAAAATGGTTAGTAGTTTTTTGACTGAATCAGTTCGTACATGGGGGATGGCAAACCCATTACCAACACCTGTATTTTCCAGTGTTTCACGGTGCATTACCTGTGTGTAGTATCTATCAGCATTATCCAATTTTCCTAAATCCTGTAACTTCTGAATCAACTCTTTGATAACCAATTGCTTTTCATTGCTTTTAACAGTTATTACATGTTCTTTAGGTAATAGTTCTGATAGATCCATTTTTTAAACTCCTTGTGAAATAGTATTTATTTCTTGTATATCTTAAATCATACATTTTCTTGGGAATATTTTACTTTGCTTATTTAGTTATCATACCATGAATTATTATATGTATTCTACCATAAATTTATAAATAAAACTAAAATCAAGAAGATATTTTTAAAAATTTTCGGTAATCATTGCAATTATACTTTTAATTAAAAACTTAAAATTGCCATTATATGTTGCATATAGGGATCTTTAGTATTCAAACATTACTGCAATAGTGAACAGATAGTTCTGCTATAAGGATAGATCCTGAATGTTCCTGTAAAAATTACCATGCTATTAGAGTCGATATGTGGTTTTAAAAGTTTAGCAAGTGATTTTGTCTCAGTAAACACATTCATTGAAAATGTTTCTTTTATTTCTTGATCAGGGATATAGCAGCGACTATCAGGTATCTGAAAATAAAAGATCGGTCTTGAAGTAAAGCGCTGTATTATAGATAGCATTTTCGCAACATCTTTATCCTTCATGAAACTTGTGCAGAATATTTTTTCATAATCTGCATATTGTTTGCATATATTGCTTAGAGTATGTTCTAATGCTTCAGGATTATGTGCACAATCAAATATCATAAGAGGTTTTTTACTCAGGACTTCACACCTTCCAGGAATATAGAGATTTGACATAGCATGGTATATATGTTCAGGTACTATCTCCCAATTATTGTTTCTTAACATTAATGCTGTGGCGATAGCAACCGATGCATTTGCTGCCTGAAAATCTCCCATTAAAGAACAGTGAATATTTTTTAAAATTTTATTTTGGTCAAAAGCAGAATGATTAACCATAACATTAAAGACAAGAGGGTTTTGTGAAACGATAGTAAAGCGTATATGATCTCCAACAAAAAATATTGGTGATTGCTTCATCGATGCTTCTTTTTGTAAAACTTCTTTTGCTTCAGGTTTTTGTGTGGCACTTATAACAGGAATATGTTTTTTTATTATTCCTGCTTTTTGATATGCAATTTCATGTAAGGTAGATCCCAGTATTGCTGTATGGTCGTATGAAATAGGAGTTATAACACTGATAAGTGGAGTAACAATGTTTGTTGAATCAAGTCTACCACCAAGCCCCGTTTCAATGATAGCAATATCCACTGAATTATAGAAATGAAGAAAAGCAATCATAGTAAATGCATCAAAAAACGTTGGAGTATAACTATGTGTGTTACATAGTGTTTCCAGCATTTCTGTATATTCAGATATTTCTTCATCTGTTATTTCTTTGCCATTTATTGATATACGTTCATTATATCGTATAAGATGAGGTGATGTGTACAACCCAACAGTGTAACCTGCAGCTTGAAGTATGGCAGCAATCATATGTGCAGTTGAACCTTTCCCATTGGTCCCAGCTATGTGTATGCATGGTAGCTTGTGCTGAGGATTGCCCAACAGATTCAATACAGCAACAATTGTATCAGGAGAATAATTAGTAAAATTACTTGCATGAGATTCATTATTGGCAAGTGATTGTAAATAGTGTGGCAGCATAGTTATTGCAATGCCTGTTTTAGTGCTTGATGCATAATGTCAATGGGTGCAGTTTTGCCTGTCCAAAGTTCAAATTGCATGCATGCCTGGAATAATAACATATAGTCGCCAGTTATTACAGTACATCCTTTTTCCTGTGCATTCTGAACAAGCTGAGTACGCAAAGGCGAATAAATAATATCTACCACTACGTTATGAGGATGCAGCAATGATATATCAATTGGTGATCTGGATATGTCAGGATTCATGCCAACAGGTGTGGTATTTATAATAATGTTATTATGTGCGGTTATGTCAGGTGTAAGCTTATCAATCAGTATTGTTTCAATATTGGTAAAGTATTTCCGTAAGTCATTTGCAAGTTGCGTTATATTGTTACTATTTCGGCCACATATAGTTATATGTGCGTTATATCGGGCAAGGGTATAGGCGATAGCTCTTGCAGAACCACCATTGCCAATGATTAAAACCTTTTTGTTGTGATAATCTATAGAATGAGTCTCAAGTGACCTGAGTAATCCATAGCCATCGGTATTATATCCTTGTATCATTCCATCAGCGTTGACAAGGGTATTAACCGAGCCAATACGTGATGCTAAAGTATCAACGCTATCACAGAGCGGTAAAACGTCTACCTTGAAAGGAATGGTAATACTTGCACCTTTTATTCCCAGCGCTTTTATTGCATCAAAAGCCTGTTTAATTGAAGCAGGTTCAAACGCAACATATACTGCATTTATTCCAGTATGTGTAAATGCAGCGTTGTGCATTGCAGGTGAAAGTGAATGCCGTACAGGATTACCCAGAATACAATATACAGATGTATGTGCATTTATTACCATGTTGTTTTTCTTTCTATAAATTCCGTAGTAAAGTCTGTTTGTTCCACTACTATAAAGTAACCTTCAGGATCAACCCTAAAACCGTTATGGTATTCAGTTACCATTATGGCATCGTTGGGGTTCATTATATACTGAATTTCTTTTCCGTCAACCATCAATAATATTCCACAGGGTGCATTGGCACATATAAATAATTCAGGACAGCTGTGTTTTTCTAATTGAGTAATTTGATCAGCGCTAGAAAATTCAGGGTGATATATGCCAACACGCCAGTATTTTGTGTCCTGTGCAATAACAGTCCATCTATCGCTTGTTTTACATGAAAATGGGGTATTGTTCATGGAGCGACCTTTATATAAAGGTATTTTTGATACAAAAATAATGTTTGATTTTGATAAAGATAGAAGAAATGACAAGTAATTTTTTACAACAAATAATTCTTGAAAAAAAATAGTTATATTGTGATAAATGTAAACCCCCTTTATTGATATATAAGAACTGGATATAAAAATGAAAACCTCATCTTTTATTAGCAATGTACTCACTATAGCTGGATCAGATTCCGGTGGTGGTGCTGGTATTCAGGCTGATTTAAAAACAATAACTGCACTGGGTTGTTTTGGTATGACTGTGATTACCGCAATAACTGCCCAGAACACACTGGGGGTTATTGACTATATGCCTGTACCACTGGACATGATTGAAAAACAGTTTGATGCAGTTGCATCTGATATTCCCATACATTCAGCTAAAACCGGAATGCTGGCAAATCCTGATATTGTTAAGCTTGTTGCAGCAAAAATTAAACAATATTCAATTAATAACTGTGTTGTTGATCCAGTCATGGTTGCAAAAGGAGGATCAAAATTATTATCAGATGATGCCATTCAATCAGTAATTCAACATTTAATTCCTGTTGCTCATGTTGTAACACCTAATATTCATGAAGCTGAAGTGCTTACTGGTATGACAATTAAAAATATTAATGATATGAAAGATGCTGCAAAAAAAATTTATTCATTTGGTGCACATTATGTAGTGGTAAAAGGTGGGCATCTGGAAAGCGATCCAAGCGATGTTATTTATGATGGTAAAGATTTCACAGTTTTGAAAAATAAGCGTATTGAGACAAAAAATACCCACGGCACTGGATGCACATTTTCATCAGCAATTGCAACCTATGTTGCAAAGGGGTACAATACCATAGAAGCAATAACGAAAGCAAAAGAATTTATCACAAAGGCCATCACATTTTCTCTGCCATTGGGCAAAGGTCATGGTCCAACCAATCATCTTGTGGCGATAGTAAATAATGAAGAAAAGATACATGTAGTAGAGGAAATTCAAAAAGCTTTTTCATTACTTCATGCTGCTAAATGTGGCAGAATGTTTTTAAGTGGGGCTTCAAACATAGCATATACTCTGCCGTATGTTACTGATACCAGTGATATAGCTATGTTTCCTGGTGGAATTATTATTTATAATGATTCAATTTTCAGGGTTAAGGATCCTGCATTTGGTGTGGATCATCCGATGGTATTATTTATGCAGAAAATTACTCCGATGCACTATCGCGCAGCTATAAATATAAAAAATGAAATTGAGTATAAAATTAATGCTCAGGCACTTGGTATTCCGGTGTACACTTCATTAAATATTGACAACCTGCAGAAAACCAATATTTCTGAAAACAACAGGATTGTATGTGTTGAAATAAAGCAGGACAATATGCTTTATCTTATTGGCAACACTCCAACTGAAATAGCTGAAACGTTATTAAAAATTAACAAGACGGAACATACACATGCATAGTATAAAAGGGCTTTTTGATTATCTTGAAAAAGTATTTCCACTGGAATATCAAGAAGAATACGACAATTCAGGAAGGCAAATTTCATTTGATAATAAACCTATCAAAGGCATTCTTGTTGCTATGGATGTATCTCCTGTTGTTATTAATGAAGCACATGAAAATAATTGTAATTGTATCATAACGCATCATCCAATATTTTTTAAGCCAATAAAAAATATATTGGATGGTAATAGTACAGGCCAGATGGTAATAGCATGTATTCAACATGAAATAAGTGTATACGCTGCTCATACCAATGCAGATGCGGTTTGCTGGGATTTACTTGCAAAATCACTGGGTCTTAAGAATATTGCATTATTGTTCCCTGATAAACGTTTTAGTGAAATAGGATATGGTGCTACAGGTGACTATGAATATGATATAACATTATCCGATATATTGAAAAAAATATCACAACTATTACAGAGCACTTCAATGATATACTATGGAGATTCTGGTAAACCCATTAAAAAAGTGGCGTGTTTGCAGGGTGCAGGTTCACGAAAAATTAATGCTGTTATTTCACATGGTTCAGTAGATTGTATTATTACTGGTGATGTTGGATATCATGATGCTGTATTTGCCAATAATAATGGTGTTGCAGTCATTGATATAGGTCATTATGTATCCGAGAAACCAATCATTGATTTTTTATACCAAACTGTTTACAACTACTTGACAAAAGAAATACACTGTAACGATATACCTTTGATGATATCAAATAAAGAACATAATCCAATGAAGTGTGGTATGTGAAATGAGCCCTGAAATATATACAATGCTTGAATTACAATCTATATGGGATAAGGTACTGGCAGCAAAAAATGAAATTACCCGATCACGTCATGCCATTGATTTCTGGCGAAATGAAATGAAAGCTATGGAAGCCAAAATGGCAGATTTACGATCAAGGGTTAATCAGTTAAAAACTAACATTAAACAAAAAGAACTTGAACTTCATGATGTGGAAGCACGTATTCAATTCCTTGACAGCAGGAAGAATTCTTTAAAATCACAACGTGAATTTGATTCAATGATTACAGAACTGGAAACTCTTAATCAAAAGAAAGACGAAATTGAAAATAGTATGCTGCAGTATATGGAAGATGTTGATGCAATAGAAAACGAACTGAGTGTGTTACAGCAGGAAATGCCAAAACGATTAAACCAGATTGAAAACGACGTTGAAGAATTACAGAATAAACTTGAATTACTGCAAAAAGAAGCAGAGGATAATGCCTCGCAATTTAATAAACAAATGACAGAGTTGCCACCTGATTTAAGGGCCAGATTTGCAAAAGTTATTGAAACAAAAGGCAATGGTATAGTTCCACTTGAAAACGGGATTTGTATGGGATGCCATTTCCAGGTACCTGTGTATGTCAAAGATGAAGTTGCTAAATCAAAGGCAGTTACATGTACTAATTGTGGCCGTTTTTTGTATTTTAAAAATTAATATAACATGTGAAAAAAATCTTTTGTAGTTGTAGGTTAAACTACCCAGGCTGAGGAGAAAGTAATGTTATTGAGCATAGATAGAGTTTTACAGCTACTTGCCGAAGGCAAGAGTCTGGAAAAGATTGCTGAATTATCAGATGTTGATGTAAGTGAGATACAATCAGTAATTGAAGAAGCACGTAAAATTATCCTTGAATATGATAAACAACGTGCAAAAAGTAAAATAATAGTAAAAAAGAAAAGCAGTATTACAGAAAATAAAAATCAAGCTGAAGTATCAGACAATATATTTGAAGGGCTTGAAGTTTTATCAACAATACCTACAGAATCCGTTCTTACAATGTATATTGATGGTGCTTCAAAAGGAAATCCAGGTCCTGCAGGTATTGGCATTGTTATATATGATGGCGATGACAGGCTTGTAGGCAAAGTTTCAGCTTATATTGGTAAAAAGACAAATAATCAGGCAGAATATACAGCATTATTACGGGCAATTCAACTGGCACTGTACTTTAAAACCAGAACATTAAAAATAAGAAGTGATTCAGAACTAGTAGTGCGCCAGCTGTCAGGAGAATATCAGGTAAGTAATCCTAATATTAAAAAGCTTTATGAAAGAGTATTAGAATTAAAAAAACAGATACCTAACATTAAAATTGAGCATGTTATGCGTAATTTTAATGAAAAAGCTGACTTTTTAGCCAAGAAGGCTGCTGAAAAAAAAAGATAAAATACGATAAAGGTGGCATTTGTGTGTACCAGTGCATCATCCTATGTAAAAGATTTATTATTATCTCATTTTAACATTTCACATCGTGTTGCAGATTTACTATTATTAAGGGGTATAGACAGCCCTTATAGTGCCTACACATTCCTCAATCCTGACCTTACATTGTGCTACAGTCCATTTCTTATGAATGAGATGGATGAAGCAGTAAGGATTATTAAAAATGCTGTAAGTAATAAAAAGAAGATAGGCATTTTTGCCGATTCAGATATTGATGGTCTCACTTCATTAACATTATTAACTCACCTTCTTGATCTTTTGAATGTAAAGTACTTTTACCGCTATCCTGTTGGCGATGAATTATATGGGCTAACAATATCTATTATTGAAGAGTTTAAAAAAAATAACATCGATTGTATTATTACCCTTGATAGTGGCACTCGTGATGTTAATGAAATTGCGTATGCCAGAAGTTTGGGTATGGATGTCATTGTATGCGATCATCATGAACCATCTGAAACTCTTCCAGATGCGGCAATAATTAACCCAAAATTAATGACTTCGCAATATCCTTTCAAGGAACTGGCAGGTGTTGGTGTTACCTATAAATTGTGTCTGGCGGTATTGTTAAGCTACACAAAGTATTATGATAAATACATTATAGTTATTGCATTATCACATGATTCTATTTTATATAAAGTTATTAACAGGGGCAGGGCGATAGCTCATGGTTCAGCTAGCAGCATACAGGAAATTAAACACCTCTCAAAACAATATACTGGTGCAATTCTTTTTAATTACGATGTACCAGATGCAGCATTATTACAACATGGGATGCATTATGACATCAGAGACTTTGTAGATGAGCTATCGCCAATTCATCAAATAATAAAAGGTGATATTAAGGATTTATTCCCAAGCCCTGTTGATTATGCCACAATGCTTCTTTTCAAGATACAATATCAGCAATCAAAAAAAATATCACAATTTATCCAGGATATGCTGCCACTGGTGGCACTTGGTACTATTGCCGATATGATGCCTCTGATAGATGAAAACAGAATTATTGTGAGTAATGGGATATCATACTTTGATAAAACCAATCATTGTGGATTAAAGGTAATAAGAGAATATATTGCAAAAACTATAAATTCCGATACGATTGGCTGGGATATATCACCACTTCTCAATACACCTGGCAGATTTGGCAAAACAAAGCTGGCTGCCGATTTTCTTTTAGAGAAAAAACCATCAAAGGTCAAAGAACTTTTACAGGAGATTATTCAACTCAACAAGGAGCGTAAAACTATCATTCAAACGTTAGTTTCAAAATTTTCTAATGATGATTCTAATGAAAATCATGCATTAAGGGTAATATGTTCTGATGAGATACCTGACGGTTTAACGGGGATTATTGCAAATAGACTTGCTGATCAGTTGTTACAACCCGTGCTTGTAATTTCAGATAAACCTGATGCAGAAATAATTAAAGGATCAGGGCGGTCAAGAAATAATTTTGATTTTTTTACAAGTGTATCAAAATATGAACATCTTTTTGAAAAATTAGGAGGGCATAACCATGCCTTTGGTTTTTCAATAAAAAAAGAGAATATTCCCATACTGTTAAAAGAATTAGATCATACATTGTGTTATGAAGCTACAGAGAATAATATCCCAGAATATGATTATGAATTATTAGTAGAAGACATTACTTTTGAATTACTTGAAGAACTAAAATTATTTGAACCTTACGGAATAGGTCATAAGCCTTTTATTTTTTTATCAAAAAACTGCACCATCAGCCAATATTTTATTATAAATGGCAAACATTGTAAGCTTATTATTAATGGTTCTATAAAATTAGAAGCTATGGCATGGAATTCTGCAGATAAATATAACGATATCTTAACACAAAAAATTCCTGTTGATATACTTTTTACAGTAAAAGCCAATGAATTTAATGGGCTAATATCGCCGCTACTGATTATAGAAAATCTTTATCCCTCTCAGGATTTAAAGTAGAATTCAGTTCTCCTGTTCTTTTGTCTTCCTTCTTTTGTATCGTTTGATGCTATTGGCTTTGTTTCCCCAAAACCTTTTGCACTGATTCTTTCAGGGCTTATCCCATGCTTAATAATATAATCACATACAGCATCAGCACGTTTTTCAGATAATTTTTGATTATATGTATCATCGCCAATTGAGTCAGTATGTCCCCATACCTCAACTTTTAAGTATGGATTAGCTTTCATCATGTCTACCAGTTTATCCAGTATATTAATAGAGTCTTTTCTGATGTACCATTTATCAAAATCAAAGTGAATATTATCCACCACTACAGCTTTGCCAGGTTGTATTTCATCAAGGACTATCTTCAATTGACTATCGCTTTTATTGACAATTACCTTTTTTGGAACATGACCATCTGCTTCAAAAATCACTTCAACGTTATCTTTGTCAGGAATTGTTATATCACCTTTACCGTTAACAGCAGTTGATTGGTTGTATTCTCCATTTTCATCTTTGTATTGAATGGTTATTCGTGATTTCAGTGGTGCTTTATTATTATCTGTAATCTCAACGGGCAACTTTCGTGTTGGCATTTCTTGTTTTGCAGGTTGTGGTGCAGGCTTAGATTCTGGTGTTATTGTTTTATCGGCCAATTCTTTTTCAGATAGTTTCTGATCAGGTAATTTTGATGGTTCCTGTGGTTCACCCTTTTTGGTTTCTTCTGGTTTTGAACTTTCATAACTTTGGCTACCCATATACCCTGCACCGATTGCATAAAGATAATTTCCAGCAGGTAAAAATAAAATTCCATCAGATGCTACTGGCTGCGATACTCCTCCAGGGAAGGGAGCTGTGAATTCCCACCATATATTACCTGAATTAATATACATTGCTTTAACTTTTGCTACTGGTTGATTTTTATCATTATGTTGATTATACACAATGTATATTACATCACGGATTGTGACAAAGTAAGGAGAAGATTGTTGTCCAACAAATATATTTGCAATTGTGCTGCCGTTTTCAGGATTTATCCCAACAATTGATGCATTGTCCAGCGAAAACAGTATAGACCTGTTTGTAAAACTTAATGGCGAGGTGATGGTGCCATTATATGACTTCTGCCATACTGTTTCACCATTTTTTATATCTAAACAATATACAGCATTATTTATTGGTACATATACATGCTTATTTACTACAGGTGGCAATATCGTAACTGGTTGATTAAAATTTCTTTGCCATACTACTTTACCGGTTCTTTGTTCTAAGCAAAAAACGGTAAATGTTTTTGTTTCATAATTCATTGATTGCGTTATGATATACTGATCATAGTAAACAGGAAACCCACTATAGGTAGCAATATCCTTGTTTTCCCATATTATATGGCCGTTTTTAATGTCTCGTGATGCAAATATTTTCCGTGTCCCATAATAGATAGTATCCTGATCAATAATGGGATCAGCATATATGCCATCTATAGAAATTTGTGTTGTAATTCCGGTTAATCCTTGAGGTTTTGTTTCATCAACACGTAATCCAGTACGTGCCCATATAACATTGCCGGTTCGTTTATCAAAAGCATAAATAGCAATGGGATCGCTGACAATAACTGTATTACCATATACAAGTGGATATTTAATTTTCCCTGCTGATTTTGAATATGCTTTAAACTGTGAAGATATGGATCGAACATCGTTAAGCCAGATAATATTTCCTGAATCTTCATCGATACAATAAAGAAATGCATTTTTATCTACAAAATAAATTCTTCCATCACTTACAACAGGATTAAATACTCTATCTTTGGCTAAGAATAGCCATTTTAACTGGTTATTTGAAACAATAATTTCATCGTTATTTCCCGTAAAAAATAAATTACCCTTATAGATTGGCCAGTCACCCGCAACTGACATGGAAGCGATAGTTACCATAATAATAGTGTATATTATAATTTTCTTCATAATAATTGCCTCCTTAAAACATGCTAACATCAAATTATCTGCTATGTGTATAATAACTACAAGAAATAATTTATTTTTTTATTTTTACAAATTGACAAATTTTGACAGGTGAATTGTTGTTTTAAAAATCAATATTTTTTCCTTAGCTTTATAAAGTAAGAAATGCTTATATGCCCCTGCCGTAAAAGACAGGGATAGATAATGCATTAGCTTTATACTAAAATAGTATTTAAAGAATTTATATATTTCTATGCCAACAATAGCAGAGCGTATATGTCATTTTTAATATGAAAACAGAATCAAAAGACAAAAGTTTATTCAACACAGTAATGGTTGCCACCGGTATATTCTTAAGTAGAATAGCCGGTCTTATACGAGATCGCGTGTTTGCCCATTACTTTGGTAATTCTGATGCTGCTGATGCGTTTAGGGCAGCATTTAGAATTCCAAATTTTTTGCAAAATCTTTTTGGTGAAGGCGTCCTTTCAGCCTCATTTATACCGGTGTATGCTAAATTACTTGCAGAAAAAAAGTTTGATCAGGCCACAAAACTTGCCCGTAGCATAGCTGGAATATTGTCACTTGTAATTTCATCACTTGTGTTTGTTGGAATCCTGATAACACCACTCCTTATCGATATTATTGCACCAGGTTTTCAGGGTGAAAAGCGAGAGCTTACCATTTTACTGGTTCGTATATTTTTTCCTGGCGCAGGAATACTTGTATTTTCAGCCTGGTGTTTAGGCATTTTAAACAGTCATGGCAAGTTCTTTTTATCGTATAGTGCACCGGTATTTTGGAATCTTATAATCATAATAACATTATTATTTTTTGGCGATAGTTCCACGCAAAATGACTTAGCCACTTATACCGCAGCCGGATCAGTTGTTGGCAGTTTGATGCAGGTATTAATTCAATTGCCTTTTGTGTTAACAATAGTAAAAAATGTTACATTACGTTTTGATACTCAATCAAGAGAAGTACGAACTGTAATTAAAAATTTTATACCGGTTTTTTTCAGCCGTGGTGTAGTACAGGTTAGTGCATACGTTGATTCCTTACTTGCCAGCCTGTTGCCAACCGGAGCTGTCGCAGCATTATCCTATGCACAAACATTATACATGTTGCCAATAAGTCTATTTGGCATGTCAGTATCCGCTGCTGAATTGCCATCCATGTCTAAAGTTATTGGTCCACAAGAAGAGATTGCATCAAAGCTGAGGAATAGAATTAACAATTCAATTAAGCGCATTGCATTTTATATAGTTCCGTCAACAGTTGCATTTTTTGCCTTAGGTGATATTTTGGTAGGAGCTATCTACCAGACTGGAAAATTTACCACACACGATACATTCTTTGTGTGGATGGTGCTGGCAGGTTCAACAATTGGGCTTTTAGCAATAACACAGAGTCGTTTATATTCTTCAGCATATTATGCCATGAATGACACCCGTACACCATTGAAGTTTGCAATAATACGGGTATTACTGACAAGTGTCACAGGTTACTATGCTTCACAGTATGGACCTCTACTTTTCCACATTGATATGGTCTATGGAACTGTTGGTTTAACGATTACTGCAGGTTTGTCAGGATGGGTTGAATATAAGATGTTACAGGTAAGTATATCAAGAAAGATTGGTACTGTTGGTTTGGAAAAAAAATATTTATTTTATTTATGGACAAGTGCCCTCATTGCAGCTACAATAGCATTCTTTATTAAGATCAACCTTCATTATCATCCTTTAATACTTGCAGTGACACTGCTTCCGTTATATGGTGTATTGTACTTTTTCTTTGCTTTTATATTCCGTATTGAAGAAATAATGAATATACTTAAAATGGTTGGCTTTAAAAAATAATAAATAGTATAGGTACCCTGGTTTAAAACCAGGCTTAAAAATTTTTACACCATAATATTTTTAATCCATTCTATCATTCGTTTTTGCTGCTCAATACCACCTGCACCGTGACCTTCCTCAGGATATACTTCAATAGTTTTATCGCATTGCAGATGATTAAAGAGTGCAAAAACACATTCTGCAGGTGACAGAGAATCTTTAAAGCCAACTATTGTAAGTACTGGACATGTTACAGCATTGATAAATTGCAAAGCGTCAAAATAATTAAGGTTTTTCTTTATTGTAGATTTTTTACTTCGATGTTCATCAATAAAAGAATTTATTTCATTTGCTATCACACTTTTTGCTATATTCTGGGCTTTATCAAGATAACAAAATGATGGCGTATCAAGAACCAGCGCCACAATCCTGTTACAGTTTGATGTTGTGAATAAAGCTACAGCTGATCCCAATCCCTTACCAATAATTGCTATTTTACTGCAATCAAGATCATTATGTAAACGTAATGCATCAATAGTTCGAAGGCCATCTAAGTAAAGCCCTTTAACATAATATTCATCCTTTTCAAGTATGCCTTCAGTCATAAATCCCGGATATTTGTTCTGTTCCTGATCATAATGGATGATGTTTCTATGACCTCGTAATTCAACAAAACAGTATGCAAAAGGTAAATCAATGGGGAACTGAGCATAACTTTCAAGGTCATCATAATCATGAAATAATATGACAACATGTGGTCTTGTTATTTTATCAGGAATATATAATGTGGCAAAAAGTTGGATTTTGCCATATCCACTATATGTCATATCATAGGCAGAGAATTTGCCAGTGGATTTTCTTTTGTTATGCACATATTGGACATCAATAGGTGTTTTTTTTAATTCATTAATTGCACTTTGCCAGAATTTTTCAAAATCATCTGGTTGGGATATTTTGGGTAGATGCAGGAAATATTTATCAAAATCGCTAACTAAAGCCATTGGAATATCACTGGTGAATTAATTTATAAAGTATCATATAGTTTGTTTTAAGAATAATATAAATCGATGTAATCACTACAGCTATAAAAAACAATATCATCAAAAGAATTATAAAGAAACGTAAAGGTGATATAACAGCATTTCTGATGCTCAATGTTACAGGTATACCTGCTTTACGCAAATGTATCATTCTGTAAATTAAAAAATAGCAAATCGTAGTAATAATGCCAAGATAGATGACAATCTCAACAATCCTGGTGAATATTTTGGGATAGCTTTCGGATAATAGTACTATTGGGAAAATAATAACATTTGAAAATAGTATTATTAATAACAGGCATATCATTATTGCGATAGATAGGGTTAAAGATTGCATAATGATATTTTTTATTGTATTATTTTGATTCATCAACATTTTCACCCATTTCTTTTAATGCTTCTTTAGCTGCTTTCTGGACTTTTGGACTTGGATCATACTGTATTTTATATTTCAAAATGTCAATAGTTCTTTTGTCTTTTAAATCTTTCATCAACTCAACTGCTCGCAAGCGTACAACGGGATTATTACTGCGTAATGCCTCCATCAAACGTGGAATAGCATTACTATCACCCATTTTTACAAGTGCAGCAGTACAGTACATTGAAAAAGAGTAATAATCTTTTCTTTTGTTAACGGGATAACTATCTATCTCTTTTATTATTTCAAGAAGATCGCCTGCTGTATCCTTTGCACCAATTTTTGCCAGTGCTACAGCTGCATATGAACGTATTGTTGTATCTTCATCTTTGTCTTTGACAATTCCAAGTAAAAAATCTTTAGAACTGATATCTTCCAGATCACCCAGAAATAATATAAATAATTGTCTTAAATTGTCTGTAGTTTTTGTATCTTTAATGCGTTCAATAGCAAAATCTTTTAACTGTGTATCTTTTAATTTACCTAATGTCCGTATAAGGGCTTCGGTAAAATTAGAATTTTCTGTAAATTTTTGTTCCTTGAGAATACCTTCTAATTTAGGTATGGCTTCTGTAGCTTTTAATGTATCAATTGCATACACAGCAGCAATTTTTACTTCCTCTGAGTTGTCGTTTAAAGAAGCAATAATCCATGACGATGATGAACTGCTTTTAAGCTCGCTAACAACTGTAATAGCGGTGCGTTTAACTTCAGGATTTGTTTCCTGAGGCATAAGTTCATCTAAAAGTTTAATAATGTCATTTTTTTGTGAAGGATCCTTTATGGTTAATGTTGATTTTATTGCATCTATCCTGTCATCCTGAATCCCATATTGAATGGTTTTTTTAATCCATTCTGTTTTTCTCTTTTCAGCTTCAATTTTTTTATCCTGTGAAATGTCCTTTTGCTTTTCTTCAGTTATTTTCTTTTTTTCCTGTGATGTATTGTTGATATCTTTTTTTTCATCTTTGGCTGATTGTGTAGTTGGTGATTCTGCAGTTAAAGATTGTGTATTGTCTTCAATTGATTTATTCTGAGAGCTATCGCCCACAACATCCATATTTTTCTTTTCCAATTGCTGTCCAGGAATGATAGATAGTGATGTGAGCATGATGATAACAATAAAACATATTTTTCTCATGATATTCTCTCTGTAAATATATTCATGGTATTATATAGTAACTATCGGCTTGATAACGCAACTCTTTTTATGTTTACATATAAAAAGAAAAGCTTTTATATGAAAATTTAGGCATGATATCAATCATTTTTAAAATTCTTATATTTAATATCTTGACTAATGTTTGAAATAACATATATTGTATATAATTGAGGTATAAAAGAAAGTTGCAGGTAACACGATTAAAAAAATGTTCTGTATGAAATTCAATTTCTGGTGGAATTCTATGAAAGTCCGTTTATTAACATCAATGTTGCTCATTATTGCTTTTTCTTCAACAGTATTTGGTGCCGATAAATATGCCCTGATTGAACTTAACGGTTCAGTAAATCCTGTCATTGCAGATTACATAGTCAATTCAATTAAAAAAGCCAATCAGGACAATATGCAATTTGTTCTGATGATCATGGATACGCCTGGTGGACTGCTTAATTCAATGCGTGACATTATTAAAGCTATACTGGATTCTGAAATTCCTGTTATTGTATATACCTATCCTAAAGGCGCCCAGGCTGCATCCGCCGGTGGATTTATTATGATAGCAGCTCATATCGCAGCAATGTCACCAGGTACTGAAATAGGTGCCATGCATCCGGTAAGCCCATTTTTAAATTTCAGTCCGGACCAGAAACAGAATGGGATTATGGAAAAGAAGGTTTTAAATGATACTGTTGCTTATGCTAAAAGTTTAGCAGAATTACGAAAACGAAATATAACATGGGTGGAAAAGGCAGTACGTGAAGCCATTTCAAGCACCAATAATGAAGCACTCCGATTAGGTGTGATAGATGTTGTTGCTAATGATATCAACGATCTCTTAGAAAAAATTGATGGTAAAAAGATAAAAACAAAAGATATATACGTTGTCTTAAAAACAAAAAACATTCAGCAACATCAGTATACAATGGACTGGAAGGAAAAGATTTTAAATTATTTTGCTGATCCGCAGATGGTATTCTTTTTGTTTTTAATTGCCGTTGTTGGTATTGGTTTTGAATTAAAGAATCCAGGCATGATAGTTCCCGGTGTAATTGGTGCTATTGCATTATTTTTATTTTTACTGGCTGTTAAAGTATTGCCTATAAATTTTGCTGGACTTACGTTTATTATTTTAGCTATAATACTGTTTGTACTGGAATTAAAATTTACAAGTTACGGGTTACTAACGTTGGGTGGGATAATCTCCTTTATTATTGGTTCAATGATCCTGTTTGATTCTCCTTTGCCTGGAGGTCAAATTCCGTTAACTTCAATTATTACTGTTCTTATTGTTCTTTTGCTTTTTATCTTTGTTGTGGTTCGTGCAGTAATTAAAGTACATACACAAAAGGCTGTTACTGGTATTGAAGGTATGATTGGCGAAAAAGGTGAGGCCACAATAGATTTTACTGGGAAGGGAACGGTTGAAGTTCATGGAGAACTGTGGACTGCTATCTCAGATGAACCTGTAAAAAAAGGTGATGTGGTTGAAGTAATAAAAATGGAAGGCATGGTGTTGTATGTAAAGAAAGTTTCGCAGTAAATAATTGATAAGAAATTTAATACACATTCTAAATTTTATAAAGTCTTTTATTACAAATAAATTTTAAGGAGGAATATGATGTTTCAAGCATTACCTACATTGATTATACTGTTAGTTTTATTAGCTGTATCAGCAATAAAAATAATCAGGGAATATGAAAGGGCTGTTGTATTCCGATTAGGCCGTTTATTGCAACCCCCTACAGGACCCAAAGGTCCAGGACTGGTTATAATCATCCCGTTTGTTGATAAGATGATCAGGGTTAGCTTACGTACAGTTGCCATGGATGTACCTCCGCAGGATGTTATCACCCGCGATAATGTTTCGGTAAAAGTAAATGCTGTTATTTACTTCCGTGTTATTGAACCCAATAAAGCAATTACCGAAGTTGAAGATTACCTGTATGCTACATCGCAGCTGGCACAGACAACATTACGAAGTATTTTAGGTATGGTTGAACTTGATGGCCTGTTATCTGACAGAGAAAGAATAAATCATGAATTGCAGAAAATCTTAGATAAGCAGACTGACCCATGGGGTATTAAAGTGACTGCTGTTGAAATCAAGCATGTTGACCTGCCACAGGAAATGCAGCGTGCCATGGCAAAGCAGGCTGAAGCAGAGCGAGAACGAAGAGCCAAGGTTATAAACGCTGAAGGTGAATACCAGGCAGCGTCAAAAATGGTTGAAGCAGCAAAACTTATGGAACCGCATCCTATTGCATTGCAGCTTCGTTATTTACAGACGTTGCGTGAAGTTGCTACCGAGAAAAATTCTACCACACTGTTCCCAATACCAATTGATCTGGTTGAACCATTTTTAGCAGGCCGTAAGAAATGAATCATTCAATAAGCCGCTTGAGGCGTGCAATTTCATTGAGCGCTTCAAGCGGTGTTAAATTTTCAACGGTTATATCTTTAAGAGCCTGTGCCAGTCTGTGATGCGTTGCCTGGAATATTTCAAGTTGTTCTTCATTATCAGGAGCTTTAATTAAAGAATCAATCCGTGAAGATTTTTCAAGTTTTTCCAGGATTTTGTTTGCTTTTACAGTTACGGGTTTTGGAATACCAGCAAGTTTTGCCACATGAATCCCATACGATTTGTCCGCCGCACCAGGAACAACTTTATGTAAAAATTCAACCCCGCTAATAGATTCTTTCACCATCACTGTATAATTAACAATACCTTTTTTATTTATTTTAGTTAATTCATGATAGTGAGTAGCAAATAATGTTTTTGCCTTGATGTAATTGGCAATATATTCAACAACTGCCCAGGCTATTGACATCCCATCGTAAGTACTTGTCCCACGTCCAATCTCATCCATAATGATCAAGCTTTTATCAGTAGCATTATTTAAGATAATAGCTGTTTCGTTCATTTCAACAAGAAATGTTGATTCACCGCGTGCAATATTGTCACTGGCACCGATACGTGTAAATATTCTATCAACAATACACAGATTAGCTAATTGTGCGGGTATAAATGATCCAATCTGAGCCATTAGCTGCAATACAGCAGCCATTCGTATGTACGTTGATTTACCTGACATATTAGGGCCCGTGATAATAGCAATAACGTTTTCAACTGTATCTAAAAAAATGTCATTGGGGACAAAAGGTTCTTTAATATAAAATTTTTCAACAACAGGGTGTCTGCCAGCCTTAATGTCAATAATACCGTCATTGTTCAACATTGGCCTAATATAATTATTTTGATATGCTGCAAGAGCCAATGAACAAAACATATCCAGTATGCCAATAGTATATGCTAATTCCTGAATCTGAAGCTTGTTAGCTAGTATTGTTTCAACAATTGACTCAAGTATCTCAGTTTCAATCTTGATAATTGAATCGTGTGCCTGCAGCACATCTGTTTCAAACTTCTGTAGTGTATCAGTTGTATATCGCTCAGCATTAATTAACGTTTGTTTCCTGAAATAATCCTGTGGTACCTTTCCAGTCTGACCCTTGCTCACTTCAATGTAATAGCCAATAACTTTGTTGTAGCGTACTTTTAATGTAGGAATATCAAGACGCCTTTTTTCTTCTTCCTGATAATTGAGAAGCCACTGCCGTGCATCAGTTTTTAACGTATGCAGTCTATCAAGTTCAGCATTAACACCTTCTTTTATAACACGCCCATGTTCTGAGGAAAGTGGTGGATTATCAACTATAGTATTTTTAATTTTGAGCGATAGTTCCTGTAAAGAATCGCTGATAGTACCCAGCATATTAAAAAGGTTGTCAGGATGTTGCTGCAATACTGCATATACATCACTGGCAGCTTCAATGGATTGTTGTAGAGCAATGAAATCCCTGTTGTAATATTTCTTCAATGCAAAACGAGAAACAATACGTTCAAGATCATGAATACGTGATAATTTTTCCTGAATTTCCTTTAACAATTGTACATTGTCAATAAGATATGCTATAATATCATAACGACTTTCAAGTGCAGATGCATCAAGCAATGGATACAAAAGAGCCCGTTCTAATGTTCGCTTTCCCATTGCAGTTTGTGTGTGATTAAGCACACCAAAAAGTGAGTGAAGTTTTGAGCCATCCTGGCTTTTCAATATTTCAAGATTGTGTATAGTTTGGTGGTCTAAAACCATAAATTCACTGCGGCTAACATTTTTTGGATATTTAAGGTGAACCAGTGCACTTTTATGCGTATCTTTTAAATAGTGAAGCAGTGAACCAACTGTAAGAATTGCTGTATGTGTTAATCCCAATCCCTTAATATTGCTTAATCCATAGATATTACAAATTATATTAGTAAGATATTCAACATCATAATACCATTCATTAATAGATGCCAGAGCAATATCCTGCTGTTTTAAAAGGTCATGCAAAAACGTAAGTTCCTGCTGTGAACCGTACAATAACATCTCTTTTGGTGAAAAGCGGGAAATTTCAGTTGCAATGAATTCACGACTATAATCTGCAGATGAAAGAAAAAAATCGCCTGTAGATACATCAACAAATCCAGTACAAACCGTATTGTTATGAATAACCACCGAACCCAGGTAATTGTTTTCATCTGATGCAATAAGATTGCTTTCAACAACCGTACCTGGTGTAATGACGCGGATAACTTCCCGCTTAACAATAGTGCTTGAAGATGGTGGTTCCATCTGTTCACATATTGCCACACGGTATCCTGCTTTGATAAGCCTTGCTATGTAGCTGTCAGCAGCATGGTATGGCACTCCACACATGGGAATGTCATTTTGCCTAGAAGTCAGTGCAATATCTAAAACTTTTGAAGCAATCTTTGCATCATCAAAAAACATTTCGTAAAAATCGCCAAGCCTGAAAAACAGTATCTCATCTTTGTAATGTTGCTTGATTTCAAGATACTGTCGCATCATTGGAGTTAGTTCTTTATCATTGCCCATAGATATACTGCTTCCCATCCTGTTCAAAAATTTCAATTATAAACCCGTTAATGCCTAACTCCTCAGCCAACTGTATTTTTATACTCATACCTTCATCAAGTGAAGGGAAATGGCCTGCATAAATATCAAAAGATTTTTCTTTTCTTACGATATGTACTGGCACCACATAATTGACAATTAATTTTTGCAATTCTTTTGCTTTTTGTAAATTATAAAAAGGTCCAATAGAAATGGTATAGTAAAGTTTTAGATTTTGCTGTGTGTCACTCTCTTCTACATCAGGTTTAATATCAATAGCCTCACTCTGTGCAATAATTTTTTCATCAGGCATAAATGCAACAGTTTTAGGATTATACTTCCTGACATTTTGAGCATACGTATTTGCCTTCACTGCTTCTGGTGATTTGGGGAATTGGCTCATCAAAAAATTATACGTTGACCATGCTTCATTATACATTTTATTATATTCGTAGTATTGTCCCAGTTGCAGTAAACAGGTGGGATATAGAGCTGCTTCTGTATAGCCATGTAACAGTTCGGCAAGACCTTTAATGTATTGACGTGCATATCCGTACATCTGTCGGTCCATCTCTGATTTTAAGAACAAACTGTACGCCAGTGTATTTAGCTGGCGTGAGTATTCAGGTATCTTTTCACAATCTTTTATTCCATCATCATAATGGTTGTGATGATAATGAGCTATCGCCCGTAATTGTAAAAATATTGGGCGATAGTTACTGGTACTACACTCTGCAATTGCCTTGTTGCATATAGTAAGCAGGTTGCCCCAATCGCTTTTTATATAATAGAGCTGACATAACGATAAAAAAGCTACATCACGTTTTGCATAATAGCGATAGTTATTGAGTAATTTATGGTATTCTGCAATGCTTCCATCCACTGTTGAAGCAGATTCAGCTAAAAGCATCCTGATATCAGGAATATAGTTACTGTTGGGATAAGTCTTGAAATATTTTTTTACAAGTTCCTGCTTGTTGCTACTGTTTAATTTGAATGCTTTTTGAATTGCTTCAAAATCGGACTGTTCACCAGCTAAGGCAGTGGTGGTACATAATGCTACAATACAAATCGTTTTAAGCACTACGCTCACCATAGAGCGTTGAACCTTTTAATGATACGATAGTTACTGTGTATTTTTTTCCAATATCTTCTTTCCCACCTTTGATAATAACAGGATGATTACAAATGGTTTTCCCCATAACTTCGTTTTCCGACTTTTTGCTGATACGTTCTACAATTATATCGGTTGTGGTGTGTATGTGATTCATCAACCTTCTTTGTGAAATCTCACGCACAGTTTGAATCAAGATATCAAGCCTTTCCTGCTTTATTGTGTCTGGTACTGAATCGGGGAGTGTAAAAGCTTTCGTGCCTTCACGTGGCGAATACTTGTATGTGAATGCTTCATCAAACTGTATGGTGCGTACAGCATTGAGCGTATCTTCAAAATCTTGTTGTGTTTCACCAGGGAAGCCCACAATAAGGTCAGTAGATATGGAAGCCATAGGGAGTAACTTTTGTATTGCTTCTATTATTGCGTAGTAGTGCTTCATGGTATATTGGCGGTTCATTGCCTGTAATATAGAGTCAGAGCCGCTTTGCAGGGGAAGATGTATGCTTCGGGCAATGACTGGATTATCTTGTATAACATGAAGGATTTCTATAGTAAAATCTTTTGGATGTGAGGTTAAAAAGTTTAATTTATACAATCCAGCTATCCTTGCGATATTTTCCAGTAATTTATAAAAAGGAATATCACCTGAATCTTGCCCGTATTGATTGACGTTTTGCCCTAAAAGCGTAATTTCAGTGATGCCATTGTCAATAAGCAGTTTACAGTAATCTATAATCTGTTGTGAAGGGAAAGATATAAGCTTACCTCGTACATAAGGCACAATACAATATGCACAATAATTTTCGCATCCATGTGATATGGTAACCCACTTATGCCAGGGCAATTCATCCTTATGATTAACCAGTGAGGGATGAATGCGTGATGCAAAATCCTTAATATCTTGTGATGTAAATTCGCTTATGTTTTGATTCTGGATATAGTTTTTTATGATTGAACCAATTGAAGGAGAGTGGTACGGACCAACAACTAAATCAACGCCATAATTGCTTCGTAATTCAAAACTTAAACGTTGTGCCATGCATCCAGCAACAACTATGATGGACTGCTTGCAAGCATTGCGAGCTTCAATAATATGAGCTAAAGCCCTGTCCTCCGCATGTTTACGTACTGAGCATGTATTAAATAGTATAATATCGCCGTACGAAGAGCTTTTTACAAAACCTTCCTGTACTAGGGAAACTTCCATTAACTCAGAATCGCTTTTATTCATCTGACAACCAAAGGTTACTATGGTAAATGTTTTTGGTTTTTTCATATCATGCTTTAATTAAATTTTGCTATCACATTTTTAGCATATAGTTGTTGAATTTGATGTTCATTATAGCCAATAGATTTTAAAATTTCATCATTATTATAGCCAAGCGGTACACCTGCTTTTTGAGCAATGTAGTTGTGGGATAGAAACTTAATAGGATTCCCAATTTGTTTATACAATGTGCCATTATTATTTGTAATTGATACAATCATATCACGTTCAGAAAGCGGGGGATTGTTTATGGCTTCTTCAAGTGTTCTTACTGGTTCTACACATGCGTCAATGTTTGAAAATACTTCAATCCAGTAAGATAATGGTTTTGATGCAATAATAGCAGCAATCTTTTTTTTATGTAAATAAACAGCTTCGGGTGAAAAATCTACATTTTGCAGTATATCATTATAGCCAATTGCCTGGCAAAAATTCTGGAAAAACTTTGGTTCAATTGGCCCCACTGATAGATAGCGCCCATCAGATGTTATATAATAATCGTATATTCCACCACCGTTGAGCATTTGTGTTTCAGGTTGTGGCAATGGTTCACCTTCTATGTATGCAGCTGTGGTAAATGCACTCATGGCAAATACACCATCAGTAATAGAAATGTCTATATAATCACCCTCACCAGTAGCCTGCCGTTTTATATATGCAGCTAACACACCAATGACCATATTCTTTGCACCACTGGCTATGTCAGCAATCTGAATGCCATGGAGTGAAGGACCAGTTGTCTTTTTCCCTGAAAAGGAATCAACACCTGACAATGCCATATAGTTAATATCATGCCCTGCACGTAGAGCATACGTACCTGTTTGGCCGTAACCTGTTAATGAACAATATATTATTGAAGGATTTGCTTTTTTTAAATCATTATATCCAAAACCTAACTTTTCTAGAACCTTTGGCCTGAACTGTTCCGTAATAATGTCATAATCTTTTACAAGTGTGTATATAATATCTTTTGCTTCTTGAGATTTTAAATCCAGTGCTAATGACTTTTTACCCCTATTAATATGCGCATAAACAGCTGAGATACCGTTAACAACAGGTGGAAGCATCCTCAACATATCCGGATTATTTGGATTTTCAACTTTAATAATATCAGCACCTAAATCAGCTAACATCATGGTGCCATACGGACCAGGAAGAAGATAGGTAAAATCTAATATTTTAAGATTCTTCAATGGATAATTCATAGTTACCTCATATTTATGATACGCTGTCAATTTCTATAGGCATAAATGGATATTAGTCAAGTAAAAGTTGAGTGTGATGTATAATTTATACTATGGAATTATGATGTTTGAAAAGTCAAAATAATATGTGTATTATGAAAAATTATAATTTTAAAAATATATCATATTTAAATTATATTATTGATTTTTTTAATATTTAATACTATTTTGTACTGTGTAATATAATTTATGTATAAGGAATAATTTATCTATAAGGACAAACAATGCAACCAAAACAGCTTATAAGACAATTCCAGAAGTATGGTAGTGGTGTTATTTTATTTAATGCATTACTATTTGTAATAATTATGAGTACGTCTTTCCCATTATTTAAAGATATCAGGTTGTTAGTATCATTTATTATGTTATGGGTTATATCTTTTTCATCATTATTCACTTATTACATGTGGATGGTTAAAAGTATA
>Ga0209409_1000323_pt1 | contig 49694 bp, 33 predicted proteins | sample AD_JPNMR1_MetaG_FD_184424 | JGI IMG/M metagenome (GOLD analysis project Ga0209409, IMG submission 184424) | Active sludge microbial communities of municipal wastewater-treating anaerobic digesters from Japan - AD_JPNMR1_MetaG (SPAdes) (version 2) | ecosystem: Engineered > Bioreactor > Anaerobic... | reverse complement strand
TTCATTTCTTTTTCGCTTTTCTTTTCATTATTTCTTTTATTTGTTTTAATTTCTTTTTACTTACTATTCGTAATGCGGCAAAGGGGTATACCATGTCTGGGATATTTTCTGTAAAATTATTGACAATATATTGACAATATTATTTAAATATAATACAATTAAAAATATTTTTTTAAAATAAATAAATTGGAAATAAATTATGAATAATGGAATAAATAATATAACAGCTCAACGAGAAGAATTTTTCAAAGAATTTTCGCGTATAACGATTTTAGATATATTAAGAATTATTTATAAAAGAAAAATATCAATTATTATTACCTTTTCCCTTTCACTTATTTTAACAATTATTTATACATATTTACAAGAGCCTCTTTATTTAAGTAAATCATATGTTGATGTAGGTAAAACATTTGATTTTATTGAAGAGCAGAAGTATTCTTTTATAATTAAACCCGAACATATTAAAAGCCGAACAATGCTTGAAAGAATAGCAAAGGCACTGCAAGAAAAAAAAGAATATTCATTACCGCCAAATATACAGGATAGAATTGAATTTCTAAATAATGTAATAACCGCTTCATTTACAGCATCAAATAATCAGATAGAAATCAGAGCAGTGACTAATAATCCAAATTTATCAGCTGATATTGCAAATAAAACAGCGGATATTTTTGCTAAATATGTTCTCGAAGACCAACAATCTTCCTCAATTCGTATTCAAAAATATTTAAGTGAAAAAATACCCAAATTAAGAGAACAGATTAATTTATTAAAACTTGAAATTGAAAAAATTGATAATATTGCTTCTCTGAATATAAGTAAAAAAGAATTTAAAATTAAATTAGAAGATTTAAAAAAGACAATTATTGATTTAACAGAAAAGAAAAATAATTATAACTCAAAAATACGATATGTTGCACGAAAACAATATATTGAGTTAAAAGAATTAAGTGATGATGAAATAAACAGAAAAATAACTGAATTTGAAAATAAATATGCTGACTTCATTGATAAAGGTTTTCGTGATGAATATATTGATGTTCAGGATGTCTTAAAAAATATTGTTTATTATTATTCGCTTAAAATAATGAACCTAAGTAAAAGAGTTGCTGAAATAGAAGAAAATATAAAAACAATTGACCATCAATTAGAAGAAGCAAATAAATATTTAGATTCAAAAGTTGCTGAATTAGAAGATAAAGAATTATATAAAAGAAAAATTCAAAGTGAATTAAAAAATTTAGAAGAGCAATTATCTTACAATATACAAAAGTTTGAGCAGGTGGTGTCAGAAATACAGGGAAAAACTCCCTATGTAAAATTTTCAAAAGAAGCAAAACCACCAATAACACCTGAATTTCCAGATTGGTCTGTTAATATTTATGCAGGTATTGCTCTGGGCTTAATTTTTAGTATAATATATGTTTTAATAATTGAAAACTTTGACCCAACTCTTGATGATATTAAAAAAATTAAAAGAATAACTAATTATCCTATTCTTGGTTATATTTTATATAGTCCAGAAATTGCCAAAATAAAAAGAGAAGAAGTTAGATTTTTAATTAGTAAAATTGATGTTAAATCTTTACTTGCCGAATCATTTCGTGTATTAAAAATAAATCTTAATTTTGCGCTTGAACATATAAATCAAAATAAAGTTAAATTAGTTAGCATTACAAGCACAAATAAAGGCGAAGGTAAAACAACAGTTCTAATAAATCTTGCAATTACTTATGCGCAAAGTGGAAAAAAAGTTTTGATTATTGATTGTAATTTACGAAGACCAACATTATATAAACATTTCAGCCAACCAATAAAACCCGGCATTATTCAGTATTATGAAAATTATGAAAATAATCAGATTAAATTTAGCGAAATTTTAAGAGAAACTGATATTCCTAATTTATTTATTATGCCATCAGGTGGCATTGCTAAATATCCTGTTGAAGTTCTTGAAAGTGATAAATTAAGAAAACTTATTCAAAATTGTAAGGAAATGTTTGATATTATCTTTTTTGATTGCCCACCATTAGGTTTAGTTATTGATGCTGCTGTTGTTGGAAAATATGTCGATGGTATTTTAGTTGTTTATTCTATGCTTAATATTCCAAAAGAAAATTTATTGATGGTATTAGAACAATTAGAATATGGTGGTGTAAAAATTTTAGGTCTTGTTTTAAATTCTTTAAAGAAAGCCACTCAGGTTGGTTATTTCAGACATTATAAATATTATAAATATTCTTTTGATGAAAAAAAGAATAAAAAAATTAAAATTCCTCAAACTCTTAAAGTATGAAAAAATTATCTTTTTTTATTTTGTTTTTTTTATGTTGTAATTTTTTATTTAGTAATGATGATGAATATTTAATTCAATCAGGCGATATTTTAAAAATATATGTCTGGAAACACCCGGAATTCGATAGAACTGTTAAGGTAAATATTAATGGTGATATTATTTATGATGTAATTGGAAAAAATATTAAAGCTAAAGATTTGACATTAAATAATTTAATTAAAAAAATTGAAGCAGAATTATCTAAAATAATTTTTGAACCAAAAGTTATTATTGATATTGTTGAATTTCAAAAAAACTCTATTATTGTTCTTGGCGAAGGTATAAAAGAAGGACAATACTTCTTTGCTAAATCAATCACTCTTCTTGAAGTTTTAAAATCAGTTGGCTGGGAATATCAAAAAAACAAATCTACTTCTGTTCGTGTTATTAAAAAGAATGCTAAAATTGATGAAATTAATATTAATGAAATTATTGAAGAAGGGAAAAGTGAAAAAAATATTAATTTTGAAAATGGCGATATTATTTATGTTATCTCAAAAACTATTGAAACTAAAATTGATAAGATAAAAGTTATAATCACTGGTTCTGTTAAAAATCCTGGTATCTATGATTTTAATGTTAATACTAAATTAATTACTGCTCTTAAAACTGCTGGCTGGGATTTTATCGAAAATAAAAAATATAAAATACTAATTTTAAAAGAAAAAGATAAAAAGAAAATTGAATTCTTTTTAAATGACATTTTTGATGGTGATTTAGATAAAAATATTGTTCTTGATAATGAGGATATTATTTATCTTTCAGAAGAAATGACAAAAAAAATAATTACTCAATCTATTCAAAAAGATACATCTCATATTACAGAACAAATTTTAGCACAACCTGCCCAGATTGCTCAACCTGCAATAACACAACTTCCTTCTTTTCAACCAATAAAAAAAGAACAATCAAAACAAAAAATTCAAATTTATATTACTGGTAAAGAAATACAAAATGCTGGCCGATTTGAAGTTGCTGAAGGTTATAATATTATGGATTTACTCGAATTTATTAAATGGCGATATGATGAAAATTATTTTACTCATATTGAAATCATTAATTTTAATAATAAAAAAATTATTAATAATTTAGAAAAAACAATTGCTTTAAATAGCGATATATTAAAATATACTTTGCTTGACAATGATTTCATTTTGATTGAGAAACGACCTGCTCTTGAAAAAATAAATCTTTTAATTATTAGTAATTTATTTAATACTAATATTTATTCTTTCAATTCTGATGTTTCTTTGTTTGAAATTCTTAATTTTTTAAAATACCAATATTCTGATACACAACTTACTACTCTTACTTTATATAGAAATGGCGAATTAGTTCAATCTTTAATTATTGAAAATAATTTTAATAAATTAAATGATGAAATATTTTTTCAAAATAACGATATTCTATTTATTGAAAACTTTCCTAAATATAAAAAGATTAATTTACTTGCTGAAAACATAAATGAAAAAGAATTTATTTTACAAATTAATGAACGATTAATTGATTTAATTAAAAAAATAAATTTTTCTATTAACGATGATTTTATACAAATTGCTTATATTAAATCAAAAAATGGCGAAAATAAAATTGTTATTTTAAATGATTTATTAAATAACAATAATCAAAATATAAATATTAATTTAACTGATGGTGATTTTATTCAAATTAAAGAATATGTTGAACTTCCTTTTGATTCTTCTTTTATTCAAATATCGAAAGAAGATATTATTTCTTATGAATATAAATTTAAGAATATTGAAGTTGAAAAAATTATTGAGGAAATTAAAAAATATTTTGAAAATAAAAATGTTTTTGTTATAAATAATTCTAATAATTCCTTAATTATTAAAGATAAACCTTTAAATATTAAAAAAATTTTACCTGTTCTTCAAAATCTTGATAAAGCAGTTTCAATTAAACAATTTAAAATTTCTGCTCAAATTGTTGAAGTATCTTTTAATAATGAAGATGATTTTGGTTTGTCTATGGCTGAAGTTGTTGATAATGATAATATTGGAAAAAACTTATTTAATTATAATTCTATTGACGGCCAAATTATTTTTAGAAGTTATCCTTCTAATATTCAAATAATTTTAAATAATTTAAAAAAGAAAGGTAAAGTAAATACTTTGTCAAGACCAAATATCGTTGCAATAAATAAAAAGGAAGCTGAAATTCTTGTCGGCAATCAAATTCCTTTTAAAAAAGCAATGTATGATATTAGTGCTAATAATAATGATAATGTAATTACAAGTAATGTTTCTTATGAATTTAAAGATGTTTTTATTAAATTAAAAGTCACGCCAGATTTTATCTTTCCTGATAAAATTTTATTAAATATTCAGCCAGAAGCTAATTCTCTTGCTGGTTATACTACTGATAATCAACCTATTATTAATACTCGTAAAGCTACAACAAATATTTTAATTAAATCTGGTGAAACTGTTTTCATTGGTGGAATAATCAGTTCAAATAATACAGAAGTTGAACAAAAAAATAAATTTTTTGAAAAAATTCCTTTATTAAATAGTTTATTTACTACAAAAAAGAAATCTGATTCGAGAACTGAACTAATTGTTTTATTAAGTTGTGAAATTATTGAATAACAGTTTATTTTTTCTTTTCTTTTAACAATGTTTAAACGATGTAAAATTTATTGGCTTTTTTTTATTGTTTTATTTATTTTTTTTGCCTCTGCTTTTTATTCGCAATTAAGACACCGTGATCCCAATATTACTTTCAATTTAAGAAAATTTAAAATTTTTAATTTCTTTAAAAATTTTTTTACTTCTATTCAGGATAAGAAAATTTATGAAATTGAAAAATTAATAAATAAAAATAAATTTAAAGAAGCTTTAAATGAATTAAATAAAATTGATGAAAATAAATTAGAAAAAGATATTGAATTTAAGTATTATTATTTTAAAGGAAGAATAAATAAAGAATTAAATCAAATTGATGAGGCTATTAAGTTTTACGAAAAAGCCGACCGTATTAAACCATATAATCCAGAATTATTATTGGAATTATCTGATTTATATCTAATGAGTAAAAAATATTTTCAGGCTGAAAATTCTTTAAAAAATTTATTAGAACTTGATAAACATAATCCTGATGTAATTATTAAACTTTCGTTGATTTATAATTCTTTAAATAAATTTGATGATAAAATAAATATCTTAGCTAATCTTAAAAATACTAATGAAATTTATTTAATAAATAATTCTTTTGCTGGTATTTTTGATACTACTCAATTTCTTACCAAAATTAATTTAGGTGAAATCATTAAAACTGAATTAAATCAAACAAAAGAAATTGTTTATTTTTATCAGGGTTCTTCATTAAACCTCGAACTTGCTAATAATTCAAAAGTTTCTTTTGATATTGAAAAAAATAATGATGGCGATATTTTAAAAGTAAAATTAATTGCTGGTGAATGTCTGGTTATTAAAAAAGATTTTTCTAAATTTATTGAAAAAAATAATATTGAATTTATTACTCCTATTTCTAAAATCATTCCTTACGGCACTATTTTTTCTCTTTCTTATAATGAAATTGCAAATTTAATTACTATTAAAGTTTTTGATGGAATTCTTTATTTCGTAAGTTTAATTGAAAGTTTTAATAATGATTTTAAATCTAAATTTATCAGCGCAGGTGAGGAATTCAAATTTAGTAAAGATATTAATGTTCTTAAAGAAAATGTCATAAATGATTATGAATTAAAAAATTATCTTATTTCAAAATTTAAAAGAATTGATTATGGAAGATTAGAATTAAAAGAAGTATTAAATAAAATCGAATTATTAGAAAAAGAAAAAATAGATATAATGAAGTATTTTCCTGAAAAAGAAAAATATTTATATGCTATTAGACTATTTCAAAATACGAAAAATTCAAGTCTGGAATATAAATATTTGAAATTAAAATCTTCACAAAAAGAATTAATAAAAAAGAAAAAATTAGAATCACTTGCTTGGTATCAAAAAAGTTTTAAAGTTTTTAACGATATTTTAAAAAATAAATATCTTGACTCCAAATTTAAAAATTTTATTTTTTATAATTATATTGAAGAATTAAATAATATTAAAAAAGAGTTAGATAATGGATGAAAAATATTTATCTCATATAAAAAAATCTTATAAATTTCATAAATTAATTCGTAATTCATTAACAAAATATTTTCTATTTCTTTTAATATTTTTTTTATTTTTTTATTTTGTCATTAATTTTAATCTTTTTATAAATTCTGCTAAATATTATACCTACTTTTTGATTTCTAAATTTTATCAAAAATTTATTTCATCCGAAAAAAAAGATTTAAAAAAAGATGAAAAAATTAAAAGTAAAAATGGTGAATCTATAAAAGAAGAAAAAGATTCTGCTGCCAATGAACAAATAAATCTTGATAATTATATTGATAATCTCTATAAACAATTAGCTAATACTTATAAAAAAGTTTATGGTGCAGATTATGAACGATATTTGAAAAGAGATTTAATTAAAAAAGTTCATACTAAATATTATTCTAATTATGGTGATGAAGCTGAATTCTTTTTAAGAGAAGACTATAATTTTCATAAACCAGAAGTTAAAAATAAAGGTAAATAATTATGCGACTAACTTTTCTTTTTTATTTTTTTCTTTTATTTTTTATTTCCTGTTTTGATTACAAAACTTATTTTGCCTGGAATGCTTATAGAAAAGGTATTAAAGCAGAAAGGGAAGGTAATTTAGATAAAGCAATAAATTATTATCTTCTGGACATTAAAAAATATCCTACTAAAACCAGAAGTAGAATTGCATTAGCTGATGTTTTATATACAAAAGCTTATTATAAAAAAGATGCTAATACTGATTCTTTTATTGATTGGAAAAATGCTTTAATTGCTAATGAAATTGCTTATGAAATTAATTCTGATACAGAACGAAAAAATATTTTATTATCTTGTTTTCTAAACATTATTCAAAATCAATTAAAAGCAAATAATATTCAAAATGCTGATAATTATATGCAAGTAGCAAAAAAATATTTTGCTGATAATAAAAAATTTTTAATTTTTGAAGCTCAATTATTATCTCATACTGCTAATATTGAATCTGAAATTGAAACTTATAAAAATATCTTATTAACAGAACAGGATAATGAAACTGCTTTAAATAATTTATCTCTGTTATGTTTAAATAAAAATGACACTCAATCAATCAAGCCTTATTTAATAAAAGCGATTCAAAAAAATCCAAATTCCATTGCTGCTAATAAATTTCTTGGTTTATTAAATCTTCAAGATAATAATATAAATGATGCTATTTTAAATTTTAAAAAAGTTCTTGAATTTAAGCCTAATGATATTGAGAGTTTAAACAATATTTCTTTATGCTATATTAAAACAGGTGATTATTATCTCGCATTAAAAAATTTCGAAAAAATATTAGAAATAAATCCACTTGATTTTGAGACTTTTTTTAATATTGGTAGGTTATATTTCTTACAGGCTAATTATTATGAAGCAATTGAAAATTTTAGAAAAGCTTTATTATTAAATGAAAATCATTTTGATTCTCTTGTTAATTTAGCTATTGCTTATAAGTATAATAATGAATTTGATAAATCTATTTCTACTTTTGAAAAAATTATTAATATTAAAGAGGATTTTTTTCTCGCTTATGAAAATCTTATTTATTTATATAAAACCAAAAAAAATAATCAAGTTATGGCTGAATATTATTTGAATAAATACAAAAAATTAAATAAAGATATTCCTGATTCATTTAATAATTTATTAGAAAATTAATTTTATTCAAATTTTATATGTCATTATTTTTAGTTGATTTATATTCTATTATTTTTAAATCTTTTTACGCTATTCCTTCTTTAAGAACAAGTAAAGGATATCCAACAAATGCTATTTTAGGCACTTTAAAAAGCATAATAAAAATAATTAAACAATTTAATGTTCAAAATTTGATTATTGTTCTTGATACTGGTAAAAAAACTTTTCGAAATGAAATTTTTCCAGATTATAAAGCAAATAGATTAGAAGCGCCTGATGAGTTAAAAATTCAATTTTCTGTTATTACTGATTTATTAAAGCAATTAGGTTTTTTTCTCATTGAAAAAGAAGGTTTGGAAGCTGATGATTTAATTTTTTCAATTTCTAAAAAATTTAATAATCAAAATATTTTTATTTTTTCTTCTGATAAAGATTTATATCAATTAGTTTCTGATAAAGTTAAACTAATTTCTGAAAGTAAAAAAGGTTTGATTATCATTGATGAAAATGAAGTAAAAAATAAATTTAATGTCCTACCTTCCCAAATTGTTGACTTTCTTGCTTTAACTGGTGATAGCAGTGATAATATTCCGGGTGTAAAAGGTATTGGTCCAAAAACTGCCGCTGATTTACTAAATGAATTTCTTTCTCTTGATAATATTTATTCTTCTCTTGATAAAATAAAATCTAATTCTATTAAACAAAAATTAATTGATGGCAAAGATTCGGCTTATTTAAGCAAAAAATTAGTCGAATTAAAGTATATTGATTTGAATTTTGATTCTTCTTCTTTTGCTAATTTAAAATTAAATTTGAATAATGCACTTGAACAATTAAAAGAACTTGAATTATTCTCTGTAATAAATGATTTAAAAAATCTTGAATTTAAAGATGATTTGTTTCAAAATAATGTTATTCAATCTCCAGAAAAAAATGAAGAAATATTAAATGTCGAATTTCCAACCTTTTATTTTTCTCTAAATTCTGCTGTTTCTCTCTTTAATAAAATTAAAAATTCGAAAAAATATTTCTTTTATTCTTTTTATATTAATAATGTCGAAAATGCTATAATTACTGATTTTAATAATTATATAATTTTTAAAGAACCTGCACAAAATTTTATTTTAAAAATTTTTGAACAGCCAAACTCAAAATTTATTTTTTTTAATACTAAAGAGTTTATTAAAAAATTTATTTCAAATATTAGTTTAGAGCAATTTGAAAAAATTTTAAAAAATTCTTTTGATATTTCTATTGCTTTATTTTTATTAAATTCTGATAATTCGAATTTATCTCTTATTAGAATTATAAATCAATTTTACAATAAAAACATTATAACTAATTTTAATAATGAAAAAAACGAAAATAGTCTTATTAAATTTACTCAATATTTAATATCACATTTAAATGATATTGAGGAAATCTTATCAAAAAAATTAGAAGAATTTAATTTATTAAAATTATACTATGAAATTGAATTGCCTTTAATAATTATTTTATTTAAAATGGAACAATATGGTATAAAAATTAATTATGATTATTTACTAAAAATCGAGCAACAAATAAAAAATGATATTGAGGAAATAAAAAAAGAAATTTATAAATATGCTGATAATACAATAAATTTGAATAGCCCAAAACAAATCAGTGAATTACTTTTTGAAAAATATAATTTACCAAAATTAAAAAAAATAAAATCTGGTTATTCTACTGATAATGAAGTTTTAGAAGAATTAAAAAGTTTTCATAAATTACCTGAATTATTATTAGAATATAGAAATCTAACAAAACTTGAAAATACATATATTGCAAATTTTAAAGAATTAACTCAAAACCAGAGAATTTACACTACTTTTAATCAATGCGGTGCTACAACTGGCAGAATCATCAGTATAAATCCAAATCTACAAAATATTCCTGTTGAAAAAGAAGAAAGATATTCAATTAGAAAAATTTTTATTGCTGATGAAAATTGTAAATTTATTATTTCTGATTATTCTCAGATTGAATTACGAATATTAGCTCATTTATCAAATGATGAACGAATGATTGAAGCATTTTTAAATGATGAAGATATACATATTCGCACTGCAAAAGAAATATTTGGCGAAAATATTCAAGTTGATAATCATATTCGCAGACTTGCTAAAACAATAAATTTTGGTATTATTTATGGAATGAGTGCTTTTAAATTAGGTAAAGATTTGAATATACCTGTTAGTGAGGCTAAAAAATATATTATTAGATATTTTGAAAAATATAATGGAATAAAAAAATATTTTAATGAAGTAAAAGAATTTGCTAAAAAAAATGGATATGTTGAAACAATATTTAATCGAAGAAGATATATACCACAAATTAATGATAGAAATAAAAATATTCGAGAAGCAGCAGAACGAATGGCAATAAATATGCCTGTTCAAGGTTCGGCTGCTGATATTTTAAAATTAGCAATGTTAAAAATTTTTCAAGAATTAAAAAAATATAGAACAAAATTATTATTAACAATTCATGATGAATTAATATTTAATTCTCCACTTGATGAAATACAGGAAGTTCAACAAATAATAAAAAACCAGATGGAAAATGTAATAAAATTAAGAATACCACTTAAAGTAAAAATTTCTATTCGCGATAGTTGGGGTGAATAAATATTTTGTTAAATACGATTATACATTATTGTATATTCTTTTAAATTTTCTTTCATCTTCTCTGTTAACTGTTCCCATTTAAATCGCCATAACCAATTTCCCTCTGATAATGATGGAACATTCATCCTTGCTTCACTACCAAGTCCAAGTATATCTTGCATTGGAAATATTGAAAAAATCGCAATTGATGACATTCCTAATTTTATCATTTGCCAGTTAAAATTATTTTTATCTATTTCTCCTAAATAAAAAGTTAAATTTTTTCTCTCTTTCTCACTAATTGAATTTAACCAGCCAAAAATAGTATCATTATCATGCGTGCCAGTATAAACCACACAATTTGTGGTCGTAAAATTATGTGGTAAATATTCACTTTCTGGTTTATCAAAACCAAATTGCAATATCTTCATTCCAGGAAAATTAAACTTATCTCTTAACGCAACTACTTCATCTGTTATTATTCCTAAATCTTCTGCTATTATTGGTAATTCACCTAATTCTTTTCTCACTGTTTCAAATAATAAATCACCTGGTGCTTTTACCCATTCACCATTTATTGCTGTTTTTGAATTAGCAGGAACAGCCCAAAATGCTTCAAAACCACGAAAATGGTCTATTCGTAAATAATCTACATATTTTAATATATGTTTTATTCTTTCAAGCCACCATCTAAATCCTGTCTCTTTTAATACTTCCCAATTATATAATGGATTGCCCCATAATTGTCCTGTTTCACTAAAATAATCTGGCGGAACACCTGATATAAATTTTGGTCGCTTATCTTCATCCAATAAAAAAATCTCTGGATGAGCCCAAACATCAATTGCATTCGATACAAATATTGGTATATCGCCAAATATTTCAATTTTATTTTCTTTCGCATACTTTTTGAGTTTTTGCCACTGCCTTGTAAATATATATTGGATAAATTTATAAAAATTTATTTCTTCTTTTAATTTTTCTGAATATCTTTCAAGTGCACCCTTCTCGCGATTTTTTAATTCGTCATCCCATTCAAGCCAATATTTATTTAAGTGATTTGTTAATGCATTATACAAAGCATAATCATTAAGCCAATAATTATTCTCATTGCAAAATATTATAAATTCTTCTGTTGCTGTAAAACTCTTATATGATATTCTTAATTTTTCTAATTTATACTTTTCTACTACCGCGTAATTTATTTTCTTATCATTAAAACTATAATTTTTATAATCATTAATTTCATCTTTTTTTAATAAACCAATTTCACATAAATCTTCAAGGTCAATCATTAAATAATTACCTGCAAACGCTGAATCACTACAATATAAATCTTTTCCTAATGGTAAAATCTGCCACATTGTTTGATTTGTTTCTTTTAAAAAATCGACAAATAAAAAAGCATTTTTACCTATATCACCAATTCCATAATTTGAAGGCAAAGAAATAGGATGTAATAAAATTCCGCTTTTCCTTTTACTAAACATTATAACCTCCTTATTTTCCAATTTCTATCATATTCTTTTAATATCTTTTCTTTTTATATGGAGAAAATTAATGGAAGTATTAAATAAATATTAACTATTAATAACATCTTTTATTTTTTCCAATAAAAATTCAATTTTAAAAGGTTTGGGGATAAATTCTGTTGCACCAATATATTTTACTTTTTCAATTACAGCCTCCTGGTCCATTGCTGTAAGCATTATTACTTTCGCATTTTTATCATATTCTTTGATTTTTTTTAAACAACCAAATCCACTCACGCCAGGCATTGAGATATCAAGAATAACTAAATCAGGATTTAATTCTTTATATTTTTCAAAACCATCTTCGCCATTAAAAGCTTCACCACAAATATCATAAAAAGGTTCTAAAATTTTTTTTAAAATTAAATGTATTACTTCATTATCATCTATAATTAAAATCCTTTTTTTCTCGCTCATACTTTATTCATCTAATTCCTTTTTTGCTTCTTTGATCTTTTTCTTCATTACTAATGCTTTTTCTAATTCCATTTCATCTATTTCTTTTTCTATTTCTATTTTCTTTAATTCTTCCTGCGCTGTTATATATTCTCGTTCTAATTCTTTTAAATGCTTAAATGTTTTTATCTTCTCTTCTGCTTCTACATTTTTTATTCGTTCGTTTCTAAAAAATTCATTCCTATTTGCCTGTAAAACAAATTTTAATTTTTCTAATTCTATTTCGTCAAGTATTTTATTCTTTTCAATCATTAAATTTCTTATTCGTTCTCTTTCAAGTATATCTAATTTTATTTCTTCAATAAATTTTTTTAAATCATATTGGTTAATTATTTTTTCTCGATATAATTCAAGCATATAATTTATTTTGTCCTGTTCTTTTCTTAATTTAAAAAATTCAAGAATATTTTCTTTTTCTAATTTATTCTTTGTTACTTCTAAAAATTTTGTATTTATTTCCTTTTCAATATAATTCTGTTTTTCAAGTTCAATTTCTTTGTTCTTGATTTCTAATTCTTTTTCAAATTCTTTTTTCTGAGTTTCTATTTTTAACCGTTCGCTTAATTTATTTTTATGGCGTTCAACAATGTAATTTCGTTCTCGCCATTCTTCAAGTTCATTGGAAAAGATATTTAAATAACCTAAATATAAATATAAAAAACCACTATTATCAAATATTGTTTTCAAATTTATTCCAATTGTTTCTTCTAATTTTGTGCGAAAATATAAATCATTATCAATAACTTCAATTTTATTTTTAGAAAATTCATTTTTTAATATTGTATATAATGAATTAAAAATTGACTTACTTAAATTTGCTTTTGGTAATACAAATTTTTCTTTTAAATAATTTTTTAAAAATACTTCAACATTATAAATTTTTATTATTATACTTAATTCAATGTTGAAATGAATATTATCAAGAGAAGAAAATTCCTGTTCTGGTTTTATTATTAAATTTATATCTCCTGTATCATATACAATTAAATAAGCAGTTGGCTCAATTTTTTCTATCTCTTCTTCTTTTTTGATTATTTTGTCAAATATATTTTTTATTTCATATTTACCAGGTTTTAATTTTTTTATAACTTCACCTTTTTCAATTATTATCCCTTCTGTGCCGTGTTCTATTATTATTGATTTTCCTGTTTTATCCTGGAATATATCCTGTATTGAATATTTAATACAAATATTATTTTCTCTATCTAATGGAATATTATTTTCACTATTATTTATTATTGCTGTTTTTAATTGATGACCACAATATTCACAATAATTTGATGGTGGTATAAAATTTTTACAAACAGGACATTTTTGTAATCGCAATTTTAATGGCTTACCACATTCAGGACAATAATTCATACTATCTTCTATTGGTGATTTACAATTAAAACAAAGTTGGTTCATTATGTACCTCTTTTTTAAAATATTATTTTTTAAACTTTGAAATCTTTATTAAATTCTATATAATTTATAATCTTTTCAAAAATCTTTCTATTCGCTCAACTGCTTTCTTTATTAACTCTATATCTGTTGCATAAGCACATCGAATAAAATCTTTTCCAATCTCTTCATCACAAAATGCTGTGCCCGGAACAACTGCAACTTTTTCTTCTTCAAGTAATCTCTTTGCAAATTCTTCACTGTGAATCTTAAATTTTCTGATTGATGGAAAAATATAAAATGCACCTTCTGGTAAATGGCATTCAAAACCTAATTTATTAAATTGCTCCACTATATAATTTCTCCGTATTTTATATGTATCTCGCATTTTTATCCGTTCTTTTTCACCATTTCTTAAAGCTTCTATTGCTCCTAATTGTGAAATTGTTGGCGCACATAATATTGTATATTGATGTATTTTCATCATAGCAGCAATAATATCTACCTGACCTATTGCATATCCTATTCTTGCGCCTGTCATTGCATGGCTCTTTGAAAATCCATTTAATATTATTGTTCGTTCTTTCATATCAGGTAATGCTGCTATTGTTGTATGATTTATTTCATAAGTTAATTGTGAATATATTTCATCTGATAAAACAATTAAATCATTTTCTTTTGCTATTTCTGCTATCTCTATTAATTCTTCTTTTGTAAAACTCATTCCTGTTGGATTATTTGGATAAGCAAGTAAAATTGCTTTTGTTTTTTTTGTTATTTTTTTTCTTATTTCTTCAATTGATGGTTTAAATTTATTTTCAAAATAAGAGTATATTTTAACAGGCACTCCACCACATAATAATACATTTGGTTCGTAAGAAACATACGAAGGTGAAGGAATTAAAATTTCATCACCAGGATTTATAATTGCTCTAAAAGCTAAATCCAGACCCTCACTTACTCCAACTGTAACAAGAACTTGATTTTCTGCTACATAATCAAGATTAAATGTTCTTTTATAATAATTTGCTATTTCCTGCCTTAATTCCAAAAGACCTAAATTTGATGTATACATTGTCATCTCATTTTCAAGACCTTCAATCATTACTTTTCGTATATGCCAAGGCGTGGAAAAATCAGGCTCGCCAACACCAAGTGAAATGACATCTTTCATTCCAATAAGAAGATCAAAAAATTTTCTTATCCCAGATGGTTTTAAATTTAATACTACTTTATTTATTTTTTCTTTCATGGTGTGATTGCCAATCTTTTACTATTATTCTTTTTAAATACTTTCTCCCCTTCTATTTTATATTTTCTTAAAAGAAAATGAGTATTAGTGCTTAATATACCTTTTATTGTTGCAAGTTTTTCTGCTACAAACAACGCAATCTCTTTTGCATCAGTGCCTTCTACTGTTACGATTAAATCAAAACTACCTGAAACAAGCATACAATTTGTTACTTCTTTAAATTGACATATTTTTTCAGCAATAGCATCAAAACCTTTTCCAGATTCTGGCGTTATTTTTACTTCTATTATTGCTGCTATTTGTTTTTTATTTACTACTTCTTCATTTACAAGTGCACAGTATTTTATTATTGCTCCACTTTCTTCTAATTCCTTTATTGTTTTTTTTACTTCTTCTTCGGTTGTATTTAACATTTTAGCTATTTCCTGATAAGTATAAGTGCAATTCTTTTTTAATAGATTTAATATGCTTATTTTTAACTCCATTTTTTTCACCTTTTGATTTTTTTATAATCTTTTATCTTTTATCTATATCATCTACAATGGTATTGTTTTCCTGCGATTCTTTAAAAGTATTTGCTTTTTGTATTAATGGTGCACCTAATTTTAAAATTAAAACCACACCAATTGCCATTGCAATAACTATATATACTAATTGTTTTCTTTTATCCATATTAAAAATATTATATCATTAAAATTTTTTTGTCAATAATTTTAGATAATTTAGCAATTTTCCAAATTTCTAAATTTATCAGTTTTTTTGATAAATATATTTTATTTTAAACTTATCACAACCAGATTATAAAACTAATTATTGATTTTTTCTTATAATTTTATTATAAATATTATTTTATGATATTTTGAATAAAAATAAATTTTCTAAATTCTATATTGTTATTAAATTTTTAGAATTTTATTTAATAATATGAATAATTTAAAACCACAGCATTTAATTATTTTGAGTTTTTTATTTGTTATATTTATTGGTAGTTTATTATTAAAATTACCTTTTGCAACAACAAATAAAAATATTAGTTATATAAATGCATTATTTACAGCAACTTCTGCAACAATTGTAACTGGACTTAATGTTTTAGATACAGGTAATGATTTTACTTTTTTTGGGCAGTTAATAATTTTAATATTAATACAAATTGGTGGTTTGGGTTTTATGACTATTCTTATTTTTTTATCTTTATTATTAAATCAAAAATTTACTATTAAACAAAAATTAATAATTCAAGAAAGTATTACTCAATATCAACAGAAAAATTTAAAACAATTACTAAAAGAAATAATTTTTATTGTGTTGTTTTTTGAAATAATTGGTGCACTAATTTTATATTTCAGATTTCGTAATTTCTATCATTTAAAAAATGCTTTATGGCAGGCTATTTTTCATTCTATTTCTGCTTTTTGCAATGCTGGTTTTTCCTTATTTGCTTCAAGTTTGATTAATTTTTCTTCTGATTTTTATGTAATCATTACAATTGCTTTATTAATAGTTTTTGGTGGGCTTGGTTTTATTGTTCTTTATGAAATTAAAGATATTATTTTTTTAAAAAAGAAAATTCGAAAAAATATTTCATTGTTTTCATTCCATAGTAAAATAATACTTGTAACTACTTTTGCTTTAATTTTCAGTTCTGCTATTCTTATTTATTTTTTTGAAAATAACAATGCTTTCTTAAATTTTCCAGAAAATAAAAAAATATTAATTTCATTATTTCATTCAATAACACCCCGAACTGCTGGTTTTAATGCTATTGATATGCAAGATTTATCTTTACCCACACTGTTTATTACTATGATTTTAATGTTTATTGGTGGTTCACCTTGTTCTACTGCTGGTGGTATTAAAACAAGTTCTTTTTTTATTTTAATAAATTATTTTATAATTCTTTTAAAAGGACAAAACAAAATAATGATTTTTAAAAGAACAATATCAGATGAATTAATAAAAAGAACACTTGCAGTTTTTTTTATTTCTTTACTTGTTATAATTATTGCTATTCTATTTCTATTTATTATTGATGCTCAATATGAACATATTAAATATAATCAAAATAATTTTTTAAATCTATTATTTGAAGCAATTTCAGCATTTGGAACTGTTGGATTATCACTTGGTATTACTTCAAAATTAGTAGTATTTGAAAAAATAATTATTATATGCTTAATGTTAATTGGCAGAATTGGACCTTTAATGATTGCATTATCAATTTTTACTGCCAAAGAAAATTTGAAATATGAATATGCAGAAGAGAAGATTTTAATTGGTTAAAAGTGAGGGAAAATTTATGAAACAAATTGTAGTAATTGGTCTTGGTGATTTTGGTTTTAATTTAGCTGTTAAATTAAGTGAATTTGGTGAACAAGTAATTGCTATTGATAAAAATCGTGATTTAATTCAGGAAATAAAAGATAAAGTTGAACTTGCTATTTGCGCTGATGCACGCGAAAAAGAAACAATATTAAAAATAATTGATAAAGAAATTGATATTGTTGTAATTGCAGTTGGCAATGATTTAGAAACAAGTATTTTAACTACTTTATATTTAAAAGAATCAGGAATAAAAGAAATATATGTAAAATCAAATAATAATGACCATTCCAAAATATTAAAATTAATAGGTGCAACAAAAATAATTTTTCCAGAAAACGAAATTGCTATTAAATTAGCTACACAATTAAGTAATCCAAATTTTATTGATTATTTACCACTTATGAAAGGATATAGTATTGTGGAAATAAAAGCACCAAAAGAATTTCAAAATAAATCAATTAGTGAATTAAAACTTCGTTCAACTTATTATATAAATATCATTGCAATAAAAAATATAAATACAAATCAAATAAATATGTTTCCTTCTGCTGATTATGTTATTAAAAATTCGGATAATTTAATTATTGCAGGAAAAGATAATGATATAATTCGAGTGCAAAAATTAGATTAAAACTTTAATTTTGCCAGTGATTCTTAATATATTCAACAGTATTTTTTGCATCTAATTGAGAAGTAATATTACCTGTTCTGATAAAAAATAAATTTTCATTTTGATTATTTAAATAAACAGGTGCATTTGCTTTTTTAATTTTTATTATGCAAATTTCTTTTTCATTCAAATTTAAAAATTTTATATGAATATATGAACATATATTTATATCTATTTTTTCTTTTATTATCTGTATCAAATATGCTTCAAAACCATCTTTATCTTTCTTTTTTAATGTTTCATAATCCTTTTCTAAACCAAGTATATTCTTATTATCATCTATCCCAATTATAAGTGTTCCACCATTTGTATTTAAAAATGCAACAATTGATTTTAATACTGAAAATTCTAACGCTTTATTTACTTTGTTTTGATAATAATCCCAACGAATACTTGATTTGAATTCTAAATTTTTATTCTCATTACTTGTTAATAATTTTTTTATATCATCTAATTCTTCATTTATCTGATTTATTTGCTCTGTTGTTTTGTAAATATTTAATTGCATATTTATTATTGCACTTTTAAATAAAATTGAAATAAAACACAATGCGGTTAATTGTATTATTAACCAGAATATGTGTGTATTATAATATGGATTTATTGTAATATTTAATATCTTACAAATTATTATTATTGCTATTATTGTTAATAAACTAAATAAAGCAAGAACCCAGGAACGATATGGTAAAAATGTAAATGATATAAAACAAATTGAAGCAATAAATAAACCTATTTGTGTTTTATTATTTATATATTCTGTTAATTGTAAATATAAATTATCGCAAATTAAATATATCATAGCAATAAATAAAATTGTTTTTGCATATTTTTTTGTGGAATTATTTTTTAAAATAAATATCAGTAATAAACTTAATACAAAGAATTTTATACTTATTAAAAGACCACTTTTATATGAAGTTGGAATAATATGAATAATTATTAAGGAAATAATGGCAAGTAAAAATAAAATAAATGCAAGTAATTTTAAGCCTGTTATTGCCTGTTTCTTCCAGATATTTTCTAAATATTTTTTTATTATCTTTTCTTCTGGATGAAACCATTTATATAATGCTATTAAATCTCTTTTAATTTTTGACATAATTGAATAAAAGGATTGTATTTCAATTTAAAATTCCAATTATAAGAAGCATCACCATGCCAATCAGAACCGCCTGTTTCTAATAAATTATATTTTTTAGCTAATTCAGAATAATATCGTTTTGTTTCTTCATTATGTTGTATATGATATGTTTCAATGCCATCTAATCCTATCTTAACAAATTCTTTTATTATATTATTATCATTTGAAAAAAAGGGATGTGCCCAGATTATTATTGCTCCATTATTTTTTAATAATTTTATAATATCAAATGGTGAAATTGAATAATGTGGAACATAGCACGGCTTATTTATATTCAAATATTTAGCAAATACCTCCTGTGTTTCATTTGCATATCTTAATTCAACTAATGATTTTGCTATATGAAATCTTCCTAATGTTGAGTTAGAATTATATTTCAAATCACTTAATTTTATCTTTATGCCAATTTCATTTAATTTTTTTATGATTTCTATTACTCTATTTTTTCTTGCTTCTTTTATTTTTGTTAATATATTTAATAATTTTTCATCATTTATATTTAGATTATATCCAAGTATATGATATTCTTTTCCATCTAAATCTGCACTCATCTCAATTCCACTTATTATTTGTATTCCATCTACTTTTTTTAATAGCCCATTCTTATAAGCATCAAGAGTATCGTGGTCTGTTATACTGATTATTTTATAATTATTTGTCTTTGCTATTGAAACAATTTCTTCTGGCGAAAAAGAGCCATCTGAATAATATGAATGTAAATGAAAATCAACTTTTATTTCAGTATTCATTTATTCCTTTGTTATCTGTTCCTGTGTAAAATTTATTGCTCTTATTGGATATGGTATTACTATTCCTTCGGCAGCGTATCGCTTCATTATCTTTTTTATAAAATTATGTTTAAATAAAAATTGTGCTGGAATATCTCTTATTTTTACAATTACTGAAAGATTTATACTACTATCTGCCAATGTATGATATCTTACTAATGGTTCGTATTCTTTTACATAGCCATTTATTTCTTTTATTACTTCTTTTGCTACTTCTTTTGTTACCTGTTCAACTTTTTCAAGGTCACTATTATAATGAACACCATATTGAAAAACTAAATACATTTCTTTATCAGGTAAATTATAATTAACAATAATTGATTTACTTAATTTTTCATTTGGAATTATTAATTCATTATTTGTTAACATCTTTATTTTTGTATTTCGCCAGGTTATATCAATTACATAACCTTCTTCACCACTCTCTAATTTTATATAATTTCCAACTTTAATTTGTCGTGCTATTATTATATGAAAACCCGCAAAAAAATTTGATAATGTATCCTGTAGAGCAAGTGCTATAGCAATTCCACCAATACCAAGTGTTGTTAGAATTGGTGTTATTGATATTTTCAAATAATTTAAAATGATTAATGTACAAATTAAATAAATAAAGATTTTACTAACATTTTGAGTTAATGAAGTAACAGGCAATTTCTCTTCAAATTTATCTGAATATAATTTTATAATTCCACTCACTATTTTAGCAATAACAATTGAAATTGAAATAATAATTATTATTATCACTAATTTTTCGATATTTATTAAAAATTGTGTTTGTGGAAAATGAAAATCAATAGTAAAATAAAAACATAATGCAATGCCCCATATAATTGATGGAATTTTTACTGCTTCTATTATTATGTTATCTATTTGTGATGATGTATTATTTGCTATTTTGCTTAATTTGTTTATTAAAATTTTTCTTATTACTAAATAGATAATTAAAGAAAGTAAAAAATATAAACTCCACAATAAATATTGATTTAATTTAAGTAATTGTGTTAATAATAATTTCTTATACATCTAATCACCTTATTAATCAAGCCCACTGGCGGATTCGAACCGCCGACCTGCTGATTACGAATCAGCTGCTCTGCCTGCTGAGCTAAGTGGGCATTCTTAAAAATAATATATAAAATAATTTTTTTAAAATAATCAATAATTTTATTTAAAAAATTTTTAATAAAGAAGACCAATATTAAAAAATAATGATGTTGAAATTAAATCATTTTTAAAGATTAATAAATTTATATTTCCTAATTTTGTTTCAAGTGTTATTTTCATTCCGCAGCCTTGTATTAAATTCTCAATTTTTAAATTTTCTTTTTTTTCTTCACTTTTTAATAAATTATAAAATAGTGAAGCATAAAAATTATTCTTTATTAATTCATTATATTTTCGAATTAAATAACGATATTCAAATTCATATAAAAAAATATTTTTATTTCTTATACTATCTAATAAAAAAGCATTACCATTATTTATTCCACCTATTTTAAAATATTCTTCTTCTAATAAATCACCATTACTAAATGAATAATTAAATTTATGTATTATAGTATGCTTATTTTTTATAGTGTTGTAATGGCTATATAAAAAACTATATTTCTCAAAATTATTTTTTTCGTTAAAATTATTTACTATATAATTTGCTTTAATATTAAAACCTTTTTTTGGATTATATATTTCATCAAGATTATCAAAATTTAATAAAAAATTAAAAAAGGAATAATCATTAAAAAATTTATTATCATAATCTGAATGTTTGAAATTAATAGAACTTAACAATTGTAAATTTTTATATAAATCAAATCTGAAATCCTGTGTTAAATAAAAATATTTATTTTCAATAAAATTTTCAAATGTATTATTTTTATAAATTGGTAATTTATCAAACTTATAACCTGAAATAAAAGAAGAAAAAATTTTTTTTGAAAAAATAAATGGTGTAAATAATGAAAAAGAAAAATTAAAGCGTTTTCCAAAATCAATATTAAAAAAATATTTTTCATTATAACCTAATAAATTCAAATAACCAATTCGTGTAAATAATTCTGCTGCATAAATATTATTGTAATTATAGCCAATATCAATAACACCTTCTTTTTTTTCTTCTAATTCATATATCAAAATATTTTTATCATTTGATTTCTCTAATCTGACTTTTACTGATTTAAAAATATTTATTGAATTCAAATTTTCTAATGATATTTTGATTTTTTCATTTGTTAAAATTTCATTTTCTTTAATTTTAATTATATCTTTTAATATATAATCTTTTAACTTAAAATTACCTGAAAACTTTATTTCATTTATTTTTATTGAAGAAAAATTAATATCTTCTTTTCTATTGTTTGATTTAATATTTTTTTTATTTATTATTTCTTTTATTTCTTCAACTTTTTGTATTGCTGCTTCTTTGCCTTTTTTTATTATTACATTTTTCTTATTAAAATCCAATAAACTAAATTCATTTACATCAGGTCTTATTATTATATCTGCTTTATTTAATGCTTCTTTTATTGATGGCAACATTTTATATGAAAAAATTTTATTTATTACATCAATAGAATTTTCTGGTTCGGTATCATCTTTATGCGATGATACATCAACTGCAATAATTAAATTTCCTGGTTTTATATCTTCATCTAAAACAGGTAAATTTGCATTTATTCCACCATCAATATAATATTTATTACCAATTTTTATTGGTTCAAATAAACCTGGATACGCCATACTTGCTATAATTATTTCTACTAAATTGCCATTATTAAAAATTTTTGTTTCACCTGTTGCATATTCTGTTGCCGTTATTCTTAATTTTATTGGAAATGAATCAAAATTATTTTCAAAATAATATAATGGTATTATAATTTTTTCAGTTAAAAAATTATAGATATAATCATTTTTATTAATACCAGTTATATCAATTAATTTATTTCCTTTGAATTTTAATTCTAAATTATATTTAAAAAAAGAATTAAAATCATCGAGTAAAATAAGGCTTCTTTTATTTTGCTGAACAATTAAATTATTAAAATCAAATTCATAAATTATTTCATTCAATTTTTTAGAATTATAACCAATAGCATAAAGTCCACCAATTAAAGCACCGGCGCTTGTCCCTATTATTTTATCAGGTATTATTCCATTTTCTTCTAATACATTTAACACACCTAAATGCGCAATTCCTCTTGCGCCGCCGCCGCTTAATACTAAAATTATTTCTGAATTTATTTTATGTGAGAATAGAATAATAACAATTAAAAATAAAATTATTCGATTGAAAAACATAATAAAAAGATTATTTATTTTGTTTTGACAACAATATCAAGTAACTTTAAAAATTTAAGAATTTTTGGGTCTGTTATTTCACAAATTGAAAAAAATTCATTTAATTCTTTTACTTTGATTTTTCCTATTACATTTTCACTATCTAATGTTTGTGAATATACTATTAATTCTTGATTTTTTTGTAAGCCCTGTCTTATACCTAAATTTACTAATAAATCATTTTCTTTTATTTCCTGTATTTCGCCTGCAGATGGAAAATAATTTATTATTTTTTCACTTATTGAATTTAAAATTTCATAATATTTTTCTTTATCTTTTCTTATAAATGAGAATTTATCATATTTGACATATTTTGCACGCTGAATTCTATCTCTTCCATAATCTGCTTTATTATTATGTGATGTAATACTATATAAATCCATTTTCGCACTAATTGTATTATTACTTTCCTCCATCTGTAATATTATTATTGCATCAGCATTAAAATTTTTACTTACCTGTTCTATATCTTCAAGCGTTTTATAATAATCTGGTAATATGATTAAATTAAATTTATTTGAAATACTTAATAGTTGTTCAAAAATATTTTTACTTATATCACTCAAATCAATATGTTCAACATCTAAATAATTTGTTTGAACTGATAAAGTTATATTATATCTTTTTTTATTTGGTTCATATTCATATTTTGCTAATTGGTCATTTGAATTAAAATTATTTAATATTAAATATAAATCAGAAATCTCAACATTTTGTGGTTCTAATTCTTTTGCTTTCTCTAATTCTTTTTGTGCTGAAATATTATATTTTAAATAATGATATAATTTAGCTAATTGAAAACGAATTTGCGAATTCTGTGGGTCTATTTTTTTTGCTTCTTCATACATCCGTATCGCAAGATTTGTTTTACCTTTCGTATAATAATAGTTATTTGCGTAAATTAAAAATGTATTTGCTAAATCTTTACGTCGTTTTGTATTTACTTTATCTATTTTTATTAATATCCTTTTTAAATGTTCTAATATTAATTCATCATTTGAATCATATTTTAATGCACTTAAAAAATAACTCAACGCTTTTTCATAAATTACTTTTTTATCATTTAATTCTTCTGAACCTTCCATTGCCTCTGCAATATTATAATTTGCTAAGCCTAAATGATAATTATTTATGCTATCTTCTGGTTCTTTTAACCATAAAGAATTTGCAGCACTATAATTTTGTTTTAATAAATATAATTTCGTTAAATATGTTTTTGCTTTGTATTCTGAATTCTTATCTTTTATTGCTTTTAAAAATATACTTTCCACTTCTTCAATATTATTTCTTTTAAAATAAATATTTGCTAATTTAAAATAAACATCACTAATTGGTGGGGGTGTAATTTTTAAAATTTTATTGTATTCTATTATCGCTGAATCAATCTTATTTTCCTTTTCATAATATTCAGCAGTTCGATAAATATACCAAATATAAGTTGGCGCCAACTTTCTTAATGTTGTTAGTGTTTCCTCTGCTTTTTTTAAGATATTTTTTTTAATATATATTCCAGCTAAACTTTGAAGACATTCAAAATTTGCTTCATCATATTCTTTTATTTTTTCATAATATTTTAAAGCAGAATCATAATTATCCTGCAAATCATAAAATTTGGCAATTTTAAAAATTGCTGCTAAAAAATTTGGGTCTAATTCAAGGGCTTTATTATAATATTCTATTGCTGAATCATATTGATTTGTATAAAAATAAACATCACCAATACCTAATAATGCTTCTTTATAATATGGATTTTTTTCTAATGCTTTTTTATAATTTTCTAATGCAAGCACATATAAACCTTCATTCAAATTTTGTTCGCCTTGATCATAAAAATTTATTGCCTCATTCTCATCTTCACTAAATAAATTAATGGCTTGAATTAAAATAAATACTGAAAATAATATATATTTCATAATTCTCCTTTTTAAAATAATAATATTTTTTTCAATTATAATTCTTATTAATGATATTGTCAAATAAAATAATATTTTGAAAAAATATAAAAGAATAAAAAATATTTATTGGTTTGCCAAAAAATAAATGAAAATTTTAATAACTATATAAAAATTAAAATTAACAAAAAAATTTTATACTAAATTTAAAGGTGTGAGACTATTTTAATTTTTTTTACTTTCTTCATTACTTTTATTTTGATTATCGTCTTTTTCTTCAAGTATCTTTTTTAATTCATTTATTTTATTATTTAAACTATTATTTTCTTCTTTTAATTTTTTGTTTTGATTTGTTAATTCTTTATTTTCTGTTTTTTGCTTTTCTAATTCATTTTGCATTTCACTTAATTTTTTATTTATCTCATTTTTAGTTTTTTCTAATTCAATTACCTTTTTATTTAGTTCATTATTTTTATTTATTAATTCTTTATTCTCTGCTTTTTGTTTTTCTACTTCTAACTGTATTTCATTTAATTTTTTGCTCATATCATTAATACTTATTTCTAATTCATTTTTCTTCTGGCTCAATTCTTTATTCGTTTCTGATAATTTTTCAATTTCATTATTTTTTGAATTTAATTTATTATTTAATTCTTCTATTTCACTTTTTTGTTGTGCAATTTGACTTTCCAATGTATTCTTAACATTTTGTAATTCTTCTCTTTCTTTTTTTAATTCATTTATTACTTTCTGTAATTCATTATTAATTTTTTTATTTTTATTTATTTCATAATCTTTTGAAAATGCAATACTTTTATATTTAGATAAATTTGAAGTAATATTAGAAATAGAATCACTTAACAATTGTAATTGAGCTTGCAGTGCACTCTTTTCTGTTGTTTCTTTTAAAAAAGAATCTTTTATCTTTTTATTTTCTTCATCAATTTGACTTAATGTCATATAATATTCTTTCAATTTTTCAGAATTCTCTATTTCTACTTTTTCTATTTGTGCCTGTAATTTATTAGATAAATAAAAATAATAACCTGCTAAACCAATTGCACACAAAAAAAGTAAAATTAATAAACTAAAAATTATAAAAAAGTTTTTCTTTAAAAAAATAAAAATTTTCATTATCTAATCACTCCTATTTTTTTAATTACTTTTTCACCATTATTTGAAACAACTAAAATATAAATACCAGAGGCAACTTTATTGCCACTTTTATTACGACAATTCCATTGATAATAACCATTCTGCGCTGGTGCTATGATGTCAAAAACTTTGCTACCTGATATATCATAAATTTCTATATTTGAATTTGGTGACAGTCCTGAAATATAAATACCACTGCCATCATCAATACCTGTCCATTCTTTACCTGTATTATCATTATTATCATTTGGAATAAATGGATTTGGATAAACAATTACATTTGCTAAATTGGATGATGGCGCTAAAAAAGTATTTAATGTACCTGCCATATAAATTGATAAATGATTTATATTTGCTACTATTGAATCACTATATCGTTTAATATTCGTATCACCTAAATAATTCCATTTTTTATTTTCTTCATCAAATCTAAATATTCCAATCTTATTTATATCACTTAATTTCTCTGTTGCACTTTTCAAATTAAATATTAATGTTAAAGTATCATAAATATCACTATCGCCTACATAATTTCCTTTTATATCAGTTAGTTGAAATTTTACTAATGTAAACGAATTTTCTTTATAATCAAGCATTTCTTCTGTTCCATATTCATATTCAACTGTATCTGCTTTTATTATTGTGAAATAATACTTATTGTCTTCTTTTAATTTTATTCGTAAATTCCAATTATTATCATAATTATTCTTTAATTTATTTGGTATATTTAATTCTATAGAAGGTTCATTATAATTGTTTATTAAATACGAAACAGATTTATTACTAAATAAATTATTAGTATCAACAATAATATCTGTATCTAAAACAATTTCTGCTATTTTATTTATTCTATAAAAATTAAATATATTCTCTTTGTAATAACCTAATAAATTAATTGGCATTATACTTAATGTTGTCTGATAATCTGTATCAAGTTCAAAACTATAATAAAAATAGTTATTTTCATCAAGATATATTGTTTCTGTATCAAAACCATTTCTCTTAATTTTAACTTCTTTTATAGGAATGACAGAAGTTACTTTACCAATTAAATTTATTTTTTGGGAGTAATCACTCGAATAAAAATGTTCAATAGGTTTTATTAAAGAAACCTGTGGTAATAAAGTATCAATTACAATATATTTTGTTATATCATCTGATTTAATAATGTTATCATTATCATAAGTATAACTGAAACATTTAATTATATTTGAATTATTGATATTTATTCCATTCTCTGGATTTAATGTAACTGAAAATTTATCAAATATATTTGCTTTTGTTTCAATTATATTTACATCATTTAATTCAATTACAATCATTGTTCCATAATTAGCCAGTCCCTGTAATAAAATAGAACTATTCATACAATAATAAGTATCAACATTAGCAGAATTAAATGGAAAAATAATAGTTGGTGCAACAGGCACAATAAGATTTCGATAGCCTGGTGTTGCTGTCATTTTACGAAAATCAGTTTTATTATTACCTGTATTTGTTGCATCAGGAAATCGTGCAATTGCTTCATCAATTGATGATGTTGCTGTTCCTGATGGTGCATTATCCTGTGTATTTCCATCATTTAAAGAACCTGTTGTTACACTGTCTATAAGTTGATTTAAGTTATTATACAATAAAACCTGAATATCAGAAATTAAAGATGATGGAGGATTACCAATAACTAAATATTCATCAGGTAAAAAATTTGTAATATTTCCTCCTTTACTAAAATTTAATACAACTGTTGTATCATTTGCTAATTCTGTAAATGTTACATTACATCGTTCATTCTCATTATCTTTCACAATCAAATTCCAACTCGATATATCAATTGCTTTATTTGTGTTATTTAATAATTCGATAAATTCATCATCATCACCAACTTTTGTTGACGAAAAACTACTATTTAATGTATATTGATAATTTACACTACTCCAATCCTGTTTTGGTGTTATACATAATTCATTTATTAAAACCTTTACCTGTTCATCAGCAGAAGCAACATCATAAAAACTAACTATTTTTTCAGAATAAATATCACTAATTAAATTTGTTGTATCAGAATTTTCTAAAATCAAATCTTCTTTTGAAATAAATAATGAAATTGCATCACCAGTATTAATATTTTTAAAATCACCTATGAGCAAGAACTTATAATTTTCAGAGATTGGAATATCAACAGGATTTTTAAAACTATATGTATCTGATTTTTGTAATTTACAAATAAATATATCAGTAGCATCATAATTATTATCATTACTTTTATATAAATAAACTGTAACAGAATTATTTGTTAAATTATATAAATTAGTAAATTTTATAGATTTTATTATATCATCAGAATACTTACCAGTAATATTAAAAGCAGCAATTACAATTGAATCTAAATTATTTTGCAATGAAATGGAAATATTTTGTTTATCAAGTGAATAAATATTTAATGACCGCTCACCAATTCCATATTTGCCATTCTTTTTTACTTTTATTGAAATGTATTTATTGGTTGTATTTAATTCATAATCAGTATCAGAACAAATAGAATTATCAAAATAATCTTTATTTATTATTTCAGCAAAATACAAAATATTTTCATTAGAACTTATATCTTTAAAAATTCCTAAATAATTTTCTGATTGATATGATAAATAATTATAATAAAATTTTAACTCAAAATCAGGTGAACTAATTTCATTACCTTCTTTATCAACAGCATATAATTGAATTGTTCTATTCAAATTTGTATCATTTGCAATATAAAAATTATTTTGGCTATCAACTATTTTATTAAAATCAGTTGAAATTGTGAGATAATTGCCAGTATCATCAGGTATATAATTAATGCACCATTTATCAAAATTATTTAAGCCAGTTATATTTATTTTTAATTCAGGACAATTATTTAAATAAATTGTAGTAATTGAATCACTCAATAATAAATCATTTATAGTAATTTCATAATTTGTATTTATCTCATCAGGAATAACAATTAAATTTTTTATAGTTGTAAATTCCATTAAAAAATTATCATAAGGCGAACCTTCTGCAAAACCATTATTATTACCATCAATTGAAGTAATATGTTGTTTATCATAAGTATTATCAGCTCTGATTTTTATTTGATATTTCTGGTTTGTTGTTAAATTTATTATTATTTCTAATGTCTGTTCATCGAGCCAGTTATAATTATAATTTTGTGTTGGTGTAATAGATAAATTTTGTATAACTGAATTAGTATCCATTGCTTGTGAAAAAGATAAAATAATTTTTGTATTGGTAAAAACATTATTTTGATTATTCTGAATATTAGATGTAATTAAAACAGGCATAATAAATGCCGTATGAGAAATACTATTAGATATTTCAGAAACATTCTGAAATCTATCTTCTGTTTTTATAGCAAAATAATAAGTTAAACCAGGATTTAAATTTTTTATTATATAATTCACATAATTACTATCAGGTGAAATATTCATTATATCACTAAAAATAGTTGTTGCATTATTAAAATCTGTTTCATTTTGTATTGGTGATTGTGAATATTTAATTATATATTTTAAGATAGTTGATTTTCTGCCATAATTATCATAATCAATAACAGGTTGCCATTGTAATTTGATTGCGCCATTTTCAAAATAATCAAATGCAGTTAATGTAGTTAATTTTTGTGGTGGAACTGTATCAGGTGAACTTATTCCTGCTGGTATTTCAACTAATGATTTGGAAGATTGTGGAACAGGTTTATCCTGTACAACAAAATCAAGTAAATTATCATTACTATCAAAAGCATTAGCAGATTGTGAATCAGCATCAGTTGATAATGATTCTTTTGTTGATGTAATTTTTGCCTTGCGTTCTAAACTTTTATTATCAGCAGGTGCAGAAGAAAAAGGTGAACCTTCACTAAATGCATCTTTTGACCAGCCAACTAAATCAACTGCAAGATGATAATTATTTTCTGATATATTTTCTGAGAATGGAGTTAAAGCGATAAAACCATCAGTTCCAAAAGTTAAATCTTCAAATGTTTTATCAGCCAAAGCAAGCATTGTTTCTGATGCAGCGTCATTAGCAACTAAAAAATAACTATAAGGTAAAATTTTATCATTTGCACTAAATGTAATTTTTGAAACAGTTCCTGGTTTGCCTGTACCACGCTGTAATGCATAACCATTTAATGATACTACTTCATTCGTTGGATTATATAATTCAACATAATGGTTATTACTTATATTATTATATTTTTTACCTAATTCGCTTATCACTATTGTTTCACTAATACCTGATTTTGTATAAGAGGAAACAATAGAAATATTAGAAGTATTATTGTGTAAATCAACAGAGACAAGAGCAAAATAATATAAAGTAGCAGGTAATAAATTTAATACTGTATAAGAATCAATTTCACCAGCATTTAAAGGTTTTTTGCTTAATATTGCAGTATCAAGTGTTGCATTATAAAAATCATTTATTGTTTGAATTGGAGTGGTAGAATATTTTAAAATATATTGTTCTGGTTTACCCTGTTCTTCATCAACTGGTGTTGTCCAAATTAATTTTATTGATGTAGCAGTGGAATCACTTACTCGCAAATCATTTATTTGTAAAGGTGGAGTATTATCAGCAAGTGAAGTTAAAGGAATAGCAGAAATAACTGATGAAGGAAATAAATCTTTATTATTAGCAAAATCAACAGCAACAACAGCAAAATAATATTTAACATTATTTTGTAAATCAGTTATCTTTGCCTGTGTTATATTTTTGTCTTCAATTGTCTTTATTAAAACTGCATCATTAATATAACTTATTTCTTCAGTGCTAAAATAAATTTCATATTTAGCAAAATCAGAGGCAGTTGAAATTTGCCAATAAATTACAACAGCATTACTTGATGGAACAATAGTATCAATAATAACATCATTTGGTGAAATAAAATCAGGTTCAGTAAAATTTGAATTTTGTGGATTAGGTGAAGAATTAAAAACAAAATCATTTGAGTTATTATCTGAATCATAAGAATTACCAGCCAATAAATCAGCACCAGATGTCATTGATGCTGATGTTGAATTTTGATTTGCTTTTCGTTCTACTGGACTATCGTTTATTGCAGATAATTTCGTGCCTTCAAAAACAAATTGTGCACCACCCCAGCCAACAACATCAATTTTTCGTGTTTGTGCTTGTTCCACTGTTAATTTTGATACATCAGTATCAAAAATACCAATTGAACCTTCTGCACCATTTAATACATCACTTGTTGTTGGTTGCCAATCTGCTGAACCAGTATAAGAAAAAGCAATTAAAAAATAACTAAAAGGTTTTATGGTCGTATTTGGAAAAGCATAGTTTCTATAAGGTTGATTCCAATTTCTATCTTTTGTAAAATACGCTAAATAATAACCTTTAACAGAAATTTCATTGGCTGATGGATTATAAATTTCGACAAATTCACTACCATTTTTTGCATATATTTCACTAATTAGTAAATAATTTTTTTCAGTCTGATTTGTTATTATTAATTGTGCTATATTACTCATCTGTCCAATATTACCTAATTTATCAATTGCATAAACTCCTATATAAAATGTATCATAAGTAAGATTAATGCTTAAATATGGATATTTTGTAATATAAGTAGTAGAATCAGATAAATCTTGGTTTAGTGATACAAAAATAAAATATGTGTCAACACCTACTAAATCAGAAAAATCAGAAAAACTAATAATTATATTTGTTGAATAAAATTTATCAAATGAAAGTGTTATTGGCACAGGTCCTTCATTATCAAATAAAAAATTTATTTCATTTGATTTTGCGCTATAATATTTATTTTGGCTTTGATATGCTTTAACATAACAGGAATGATTACCATTACTTATATTTGATAAAATAAATGAAAATTGATTATTTATCAAATTAACAGTATCATAAGCAATATTGTCAAGAAATAAAACAACTGAATCAACATTACTTATTGATGGATATGTTCCTGAAATAATAATTGTTTCTGCTTTTGTATTAAAGCCACTAACAGGTGCAGTAATTAATGGTGCTGGAATATATGCTAATATAGTAAATTGAGCGATTTCAGAAAATTGTCCAATATTGTCAAGGGCATCAATTCCTTTAATTTTTACATAATATGTTGTAAATTCAACTAATGGTGTATCGATTATAATTTTATTTGTTGAAACAGAATAAATATCTGGCGAAGAAAATTGTAAATTATCATCAATATAAACAATATAATTTGATATATTTATAGAATCAGAAAAAACTGGAAAAGTTAATGTTGGTTTTATTGAATAAGTATCTTCAAAAGAAAAAGAAGAAGGTTGTGGTCCTGAAACATCACATAATATATTTATTGCATTTGACGGATTGGAAAATAAATTCGCTATTCCTGAATCTTCAATAACAAAATAAAAGATATTATTTGAATTTTGAATTAAAGGAATATTATTAAAAATAAATGATTCCTGTTCAATAATCTGACTATCTATTTTTTCTGAATTTCTTACTAAATAAACTTTATAACCAATTAAATCATTTGAACAAAGTCCAACAAAATGTGCAATTGTATCTTTTGTTATAACATCTGTTTCTGGATAAATAAGAGTAGGTGGAGATGGTAAAGTAAAATATGGTGGAATTTCTTTATTAGAAACACTATTTTGTGGGTCGGGTGATTCACGAACAATAAAATCAAAATAATTATTATTCATATCAAAACTATTACCAGCAAGAGAATCAGCACCAGTTGTCATACTTAGTGGAGTTGAATTTTTCTGTGCTTTTCGTTCAATTGATTTGCCAGAACCAGGATCAGTGCAACTTTGCATTTCAGAATCGCCAACAACGCCATATCCTACTTTATCAATTAAAGTATTTGAAGTATCATATAAAAGAATAACATTATTTGCAGCAATAATTTGAGTTGTTGTATCATCTGGTATAATTGTATTAATTTGTGCAAAGCCAGTATTTGCAATTAAAAAATAACCAAATGATTTTATAATCTTATTTGATGATATGGTTTTTATCGTTGTTTCTGTTGTGCCTGTTCCACTTTTCTTTTTTATTACCCAGCCAGAAATATTAATATCATAAGGAGCAGGATTATATAATTCTATAAATTCATCATTTGCAGAACCAACACCTTCATATTTTACTTCACTGATAACTATATGGTCTGTAAATTCAATAGATGTTTTAGCAGACACATTTGAAAATGTAATTGGTGAAGTATTCCCATTAGCATCAAAAACTGCAATTACAAAATAATAAGTTTCATCAGGAATAAGACCAGTAACAGTAAAAGATTCAATAGAACCACCTGGTGCTGGAGTTTTGGCTGATATACCAGCTGCCTGCTGGGCGCTTAAAAATGCTGTTGTATCATTTATTGGTGTTAATGAGTATCTAATATCATAACTGGCAGCAGTGCCGTCAGTGCCATTATCACCAGAAGCAGTCCATTGTAGTGTAACACTTGTTGAAGAAACAGATACAACCTGCAAATCAGTTATAGAAGCAGGCGGTGTTAAATCCTGTAAATAAATTGCAATATTATATGTTGCAGCTTTTAACAAACCACCATACACATTACTATCAGAAAAAAATACTGAAATTGAATCAATAGTAAAATTTGATAATGAAACAATTGCTTTATTACCTGCACCATAAATAATTGAAAGTGTATCCTGATAAGAATATGAATCTGGCAATGTTATAAATAATATATTTGATTGCAATTGAAAATTTGAAGTCTGTATCGCTTTTGAACCTGAAAATGTAAAATAACCTGAATCATCACTATTTAAAGAAAAAGCAGGAAAATAAGAAGGTAAAATAATAGCAATTGTTCCTCCGCCAGTATTTGTTTCTGCTATTAAATCAATTTTTATTTCAAAAAAAATTCCTGATGTCATTGATGATGGTGTAATAGAAGCATTTAAAAAACCATCCATATCATTATATGGTCGATTTGGTGTTACTCTTTTTTTAGCAGGATGAACTAAAGAAGACTTTATAAAAGAGCCAGTGCCATCAGGGTAGCGTGTAATTGATTGGTCTGCATCTATTTCAGCATTTCCAGAAGTTGTATAAGCATACGAATCAATTACATTATTGTTATTATCAAATAAATAAACAGTATCAGCAGAAGTAGCATTTATACTTAAACCATTACAACCAAAATATTTTCCTGAAATATTTTTAATAATAGAAGTGTCTGTACCACCAAACACTGTAATAAATTCTTTTGGTTCAATAATTGTGCCTGCTGGAAAAGTAAATTCATAAGAATTTGTATCATTATCACTTAATTTCCAGTTTGAAATATCAACTGCTACATCACCATAATTATAAATTTCAATAAAATCATCTTTATCATCCCACACGCCATCTCCATTCGCATCTTCTGCTCCACCTGATTGTGTGTTATCAGAATTTATTTCATTTATTACAACTTTTATTTTCTGGATTTGAAATTCATCAACATTTGAATATTCACTCGCCTGTCCAAAAATATCAATTGCTTTCACTCTTATATAATATGTATCTTCTGATAATGGATTTGATGTTATTTGTGGTGTTGATGATTGATAAGAATCAATTATTGTTGTAAAAGAACTCGTTTTTGATAATTCAACGATATAAGTTGAAATTAAAGAAGAGTCAGCAAAAATATCAACATTAAAATTAACGATAGCATTTGTTGAATTTGGAATATTTAATTGTGTTTTTTGAATTGGTGGTAATGTATCAATAATTAAATTCAAATAAGCAGTGTCAGAATAGATTGAAGCACTATCAGCGCGAACTGCAATAATATTTGTATCATTTATTTTTAAGCCAGAATTAATACTAATAAGAAAAGACCAATTTATAGATTGTAAATTTGGAGAATCAAATAAAAATAAATTATTTAAAAAAAGAGAGACAGTGCAGCCAATTGCTGCTGTTCCACTTAAAGTTATCTGTGAAATTGTAAAACCACCAGTATTATAATTTAGAGAAGTGGTAGGTGATAATATTACAGGTTTTTCAAGTTCTGATGTAGGTGCTTGTGTTTCGCGTGCTGTTATTACAACATCATCTATATAATAATATTTTGAAGTAGTTGTATTTCGTCTGAACTTAATATAAATATTTGAAAATGAAGATAAATCAATTGAATAATAATTAAATTTACTCTTTAAATCATCAGTAATTTCTAATAAAGTAGTCCAGCCAGTTGTAATAGTATCAGATTTTTCAATAAGAAAACTAACAGGCGTTCCAGCAGCAGAATAAATATAAAATGAAATAGTATCAGGATTATTTAATAAAGGTGTAATCAATGAATCACCATTTGCATTAAAACGAACACTATAAGGTGAACTATGATTTGTAGTATAAGTATCAGTTCCTGGTCCAATAATCCAACCAGCAGGTGGAAATTCAGAACCATCAAAATTTTCTGATATTAATACCTGATAAGAAAAAAGGTTAAAAGAAAAGAGAAAAAAAAATAATAAAAAAAGAAAATATTTTTTTTTCATTATAACTCCTTTTTGCAGATGTTAATATATTAATTTTATTAAAATATAAAATTATCTGTCAATATAAATTTAATAATTTTTTAGAAAAGAACAAACAGATGATGAAACAGCAAAAATAGCAAAATTAAATATTGTAAGTAAAAAAAATTAGGGACATATTATAAAGAATTTATCCAGCAAAATTAAGATGATAAAAATGAGATATGGTAAAATAGCAAATAATAAATATATGATATAAGAAAGAAAAAAAGATAGAAGAGATAAATTGCAAAGTAGTGTATTTCGAAAAATCGAAATAACAAATACATTAATATCACTTTTTTAAATTAATTGTTTATGAGTTATTTATAAATTATATCAAAAATTTTCTTTTAAGGATAATTATTAGAGCAAATATATATGCCTGAACATTACAAAATTTTATAAAAAAAGAAAGGACGCAATGATTGGTTTTCTAATTATTTAGAGACATTAAAGACATCTAAGACTGGATTATAAATTTTGGTCTTTACTTTAAAAAAGCCTAATAAGGTGTGTGGTATAATTTTATGGTCAAAATGCTCTCTGGATGCTTTATCTCGTAATATATTTATATCTATTTCTGATTTATATAATTCCCCAAACCAAATAAATGTCATAATATGCTTTTGTTCTTTTGGAGCAATTATCATTGGTAAGCCGTGAAGAAATATTCCTTTTTCTCCTAATGACTCACCGTGGTCTGATGTATAAATTAAAATTGTTTTATATTTATCTGAATACATTTTTAATAATTCTATTGCTTTATACAAAAAATAATCAGTATATAAAATTGTATTATCGTAAGCATTATCTAATTCTTCTTTTGTCCATTTTTCTAATGGAGTATTTGCTGCTGGCAATGGTTTAAATAGCGCAAATTCTTCTGGATATCGAATATTATATTTCGGTCCGTGTGAACCTAATTGATGTAAAACAATCAGTATATCACCACTTTTTTTATTTTCAATATATTCTGTTAAACCATTCAACATAATTTCATCAAAATTATTTGTATCAACGAAACTTTGATATATACTATCAGCAGCAACTCCTTTTGAACTACTATTATTATCACGCCACAAAATATTTACACCGCAGCGCATTAACACATCTAAAACATTCTCTCTTCTTGTCGCTTTCTCATAACTATTATAAAAAGAAAAAATAAGAGGCAATGAGGTAGCAGTCGAAGTAGCAAGGGAGAAAAAATCAGAAAAAACTACAATGTTTTCTTTTTCAGTTAATAATAATGGATTTGTATTACGATGATAACCGTTTAATGAAAATCTATCCGCTCTTGCTGCTTCACCTATTACTAAAATACACAATTTTCTTCCTCTTTCTGATTGCGGAATAAATGCATCTTCTGCAACTCTGGTTTTTATTTTTGTTTGCGATTTTACATTTATTTCAATATATTTATATAAAGAATAAACATAATAAGTTGGATTTGCATAATATCGTAATTCTTTATGTTCTCTAAAAAATGTTGCATAATATTTTCCAAATATTAGAATTGTGATAACAACAATAATAATTATTCCAATTAATAATTTTAATTTTTCTAAAATTTCTTTTCCAAACGATTTTTTTTCAATTTTTATAAATATAAAAAAAAATGATGGTAAAATACCTAAAAAAAATAAATAGCCAAACAATTTTAAATTTAATAATTCAAAAGCTTCTTTTTTATTTGTCTGTAAAACATTTTGAATCATAGTATGGTCAATCACAACATTATAAGAATCACTGAAATAAGAAACAACTGCAGAAATTATTAAAAATAAAATTGCAACTTGTTTACAAATGCTTCTAAAACAAAATAGCAACAGGACAATATTTATACTACAAAACAAAAGAAATATAATTGATAATAAAAACAATAAATTTTCTAATTGAAGTGGATAATATTTTAGAATGTTTCTATAAAAAGCAAAATTATCAAATATAGTAAAAAATAACGATAGGGAAAAAATAAATTTTATAAGTGAGAATTGTAAAATTTTTTTTTGAGTGAATGCTTTTAACATATTTGAATTTATTATTTAATTGAGGAACTTTGTAAATTTTTTTAAAATTTTTATAGAAATAAAAATAATGAAACTAATAACAAATAAAATTAACCATATTTTATCAAATTCCAAATATTTTTGAACAAAATAATCACCAATTATTTCTAACAAAGTAAATACACAAATCAAAGCAAAAAATCCGTTATATTCTTTTTTAATTACTTTTTTATACGAAAATTTTTGTTCTGGTTTTTTCCATAATTTAAAATTTGGAATAAACAAAGGCGTTTTTTCAGCCCATTTTTTATAATCATTGCCAAATTTTTTTAACAAAAATTCTTCTTCAACATATATAATTCGTTCATAATATAAGAAAAAAATAATAAATATTAAAATACTTACAAAGATATTACGAGGAAATAATGCTGGACCAACCCACATAAAAAAATTGCCTAAATAAAGTGGATTACGAACAATTGAATATAACCCAGTTGTATTTAATTGTTCAGCAATTTGCTTTTCTGTATTTCGACCTGATGTCCCTTCTGGAGTAAAACCAACAGTCACAATTCTTATGCTTAATCCAAATAAAGAAATTCCCAAACAAACAAATTCCCACAATACATCGTAATTATGTTTATTTTTCGGATAGTAAAAATTTTGCAAACTAATAAAGATAATAAGAATAAATAATAACGGTATATAACTTCTCCACCTAAAAAGAAAATTTCCTTCTTTGATAAAAAAATCTTTTAATAAAGCCATTATGTTTATTGACCCTCAAAAAAAATTATCTATTTTAAAAAAATAAAATTATCAATTTTAAAAAAGCACTCATTAAATTAAAATACTTTAAAAAACTACCGTCCTTTTAATAATAATTAATTTTATATTTCGGAAATAAAATACTCATCTTAAATATTTTCTTATAACTTTCAAACAAATCTTGTAATTTCTTTCTTTCTTCTGAAGAACTACATTTTTCAAGTTGTTTTTTTATTTTATAAAAACGAACTAATATACCACTTGCTGTGATAAATTTTAAAAATAACATTGAAAAAATTCCATAATGTTTAGAAAAAAAATAAAATCGGGAATGATGCCAGACCTGCGTCATTTTCGGATATTCCTGAACTAAACTCTTTGCTGTGTAATGAATTACTACTGGTCTATGATAATATTTTACTTTCCAGCCTGCTTCTATGCAGCGTTTGCAATAATCTATTTCTTCGAAAAAACTAAAAAAATTTTCATCGATAAATCCTATTTTTTCTAATAATTTTCTGCGTATCATCAAAAAAGCACCTAAACCCCACGCACAAGAATCATTATCTTCTTCATATTTTTTCGAATCTATCACATAATACTTTCGATAAAAAAAATTATGTAATTTCGATTTAAAAAATAATTCTGTAATAATACTTCTTTCTGCTAACACATTTCGCCAATTCGGAAATTCATTATGCATATTTAAATAAAGAGAACCATCTGGATAATACATTTTACAAAAACCAATTCCTACATCCTTATCATTATCTAAATATTCTACCATTAAATCAAGACATTTATCTTTTATTTCTGTATCACTATTTAGTAATAATGCATATCTTCCTCGAAAAATTTTCAAAGCTTGATTATTTCCTTTTGAAAAACCTAAATTTTCAGAATTCCGTAAAAGTATAATTTCCGGATATTTATATTTAACAAAATCATAAAGTCCATCATTTGAGCCATTATCAACTAAAATAATTTCATAATTAATTTTTTTTGTATTATACTTAATTGATTCAATGCATTTAATCGTTAAATCTTTTGTATTCCAATTTAATATACAAATCGATAAATCAATCATAATAATTCGTTTTCAATAAACCATAAATTTTACAATTAATATTTTTCTCTTTTTTAATCTGCTTAATTATTTCTCTTTCATAGCCTTTTGAAGCAATAACAATTGCGTCAGCATATTTTAAAGGAGCATCATTAAATGAAAATATATTTTTCTCAAACCATTTTTTATTTATCTTTTCTAAATTATTATCAATAAAGCCCAAAACATTAAGATTATTTTTTTCTGCCGCCTTTAATAAATAAGCACCTGTTAACGCTGCACCCCAAATTAATATATTATTATTACCTTCTTTTTTTATTTCTTTGGCTAATAAATCAGTTTCTAAATTATACTCATTTTTTTTCATATGCAATTCTGCAATTATACAATCAAATTTTAATTTAATATTCGGATTTTGCCAGGTTGTATTAATTTTGTCTTGCGTGAAATCGCCCCATTTTTCAAATGAATCTGGCATCTCAAAACCAAGTTCAACACATTCCTTAAACATTTCACTACCAGGATAAGGCGTATATATTGCCAAAATAATTGAACCATTCTGATAATCATTTATAATTCGCATAAGATTAAATGTTTCTTCCATTTCTTCTTCTGTTTCTGTTGGCAAACCAATCATAAATAATCCTGCGAATTTAATATTAAATGAATTCAAATATTCAATTCCTTTTAGATATTTATTCACATTAATATTTTTATTCATTTTATTTAATAATCGTTGGCTACCACTTTCCAACCCCAATAAAAGAGTTGTTAATCCTGATGAAGCAATTAATTTTAGTTCATCTGAACTGTAATTTAAAAATTGGTCTATTCTTCCTGAGGCTAACCATTTTATATCAATATTTTGTTTTATTAATTCCTCTGCAAAATTTATAATTCTTTTTTTATCAACAAACATATTAGTATCAACAAATGAAATATTATTTAAGTTAGTTTTGTTAATTATATATTTTATATCTCTTAAAATTGGTTCAACAGGATAACCAAACCATCTACTTTTATACATCGTTTTATTTGCACAAAATCCGCAATTCCACGGACACCCTTCACTTGAATTATAATTAAAAGTGCTCCATTTTTTTGTTTCAATATTTTTTATTAATTGAAATGGATAACCATTAAATTCTTTTAATGGTTTAAATAAACTTTCTTCAGTTAAAAATATTTTATTATGTTCTTTGAATCCAATTCCTTTTATTGAAAATAATGACTTTTTATAATACAAAGCATCTACTAATTCCAAAAAAGTATATGTACCCTGTCCTCGAACTATAATGTCAACTAAATTGTGTTTTAAAGTTTGTTCTGGCAAAAGCGAAGGATGCGGACCGCCCCAAACAATAGTAATATTAGAATTTAATTGTTTTATGCTCCTGGCAACATCTAAACCATCTTTAATTTGATAGCCAGTCATTGCACTAATACCTAAACATATAATATCATTATCAAATGAATTTATTAATTCTTTAGAAGCATTTTCATCTGAATTTGCATCAAACAATTCAACTTCATAACCTGCATTTAAAAGCGGTATAGCTAATGTTAAACCATTATATGCATAGAAACTATCTATTATATAACCAGGTGTTCCCAACGGATTATATATTATTACTTTCTTTTTCATTATATTTTTTTATTATACAAATAATTTCATCGTGAATCAAAACATAAACCAATATCTCAAATTTAATATTTAATAATTCTCGTGTTTTAATTAAAAACTCTAATAGTGAATTCGCGTCCCAGGTATGAAAATGAATACTATAATCTTCTGCAATATATCGATTAGCAAGAGCGATGATTTCTTTTTCATTTGTAGAATGTATTGAAGCAAATTCATAATAATGCTCAAATTGGTCTGGTAAATTAAAATAATCATTGTAAAAATGGTCCCGGTTGTTAATTTTCTATTTTTATCAAAAGTATATCTTTTATCAGGAACAACATAATACAAAATTCCATTTTTTTTTAATTTTTTTAAATGAGCCTTTATTGTTAAAATTGGATTTTTACAATGTTCTAAAAAATGACTTGCAATTATGAAATCTTGTGATTCATCTAAAATTTCTGATAAATATTCCCCATCATCAATAATATCTACTTTTGCCAAATCGCTGTGATTAATTTCAGGATAATTTTTAATAAGTTCATTTACATTTTTTTTATCAATATATTTTACACTGCAAATTTCTTTATTTACTTTCAATGGATTATGGAGAGTACCAATTTCTATTCCTTCACCTTTTAAATAAAAATAACTAAAAAAAACTTTTTGCTGATATGCAATATCTTGATATATTTCTATTTTATCAATAGGAATATTTAGTTCAACTAATTGTTTCCTTATCTCATTGGCTGCATTACTCATTATTACAATTTTATCATAATTATAGTAATGAATTTTATCAGGGCTTATAATTGGTTTATCATTTACAAATAATCCTTGTTTATTTTTGTCATTATCAATAAATGCGAGTATTTCGTTTTCTACAATATCTTTATTATATTTATTTCTTTCAAAAAATTTACCAGTTCCAAATATTAGTATTTTCATATCTAATTCATTTAGCCTATAAGAATATTTTTTTTTCAAACGAAGAATCAGTATTTATTATTTGTTTATATATTTCAGAAAAATATGTAAATGAAGCAATTATTATTATATCAAATGATAATTTTGTTAATTCACTTGAATGATATACTTTATATTTATCACAATATTTTTTTATTTGTTCAATATTACTATCGATAAAAATTATTTTTTTATAACCAAATTCATTTAAAATATTATAACAATAAAAACCGTAATTACTTAATCCCCAAATTAAAATTATTAAATCTTTATCAAATAATGATAATTTAAAATTATTTGTTGATTTCGTTTTTATCAACCAATTTTTTAAATCTAAAATTAATTGTATTTTGTTTTCTATATTGTATTCTTCATAAACATATTTTTTAATTTTTGTTATTTGTTTCTTTTTATTTTCGTAATCATTGATTATTTCGGTAGTTTTATTAAACCAATCATAAACATTAAGTCCTTTTATTTTATCAATAAAATTATTATTTATATTATTATACGGTTCAAGCTCACTATATAAACCATAAACATTAAAAATAGAATATTCGAGATATTTTATATGACTTTTGCATCTATTAAAATCATTATCTATTAAAGGGCAGAAACCAATATCGAATCTATTATTTGCAAATATTTCCATAAATTCAAGATAATTATCCGAACCATTTATATATTCAATTGGCAAATCAAAGTTTGAAGATTCGATTAATTGTGGGCTGAAAATATTATGATTTTTTAAATCAGAATTTTTTTTTAAAATTTTTAAAGGACCTATTATCCGAAATTTTATTTTGTCTTTATATTTTTGATAAAGTAATTTCCACACAATATATACTTTTATAAAATCTTTATAATGCGTTAAAGAACCAGAATAGCCAATAGTGAGTGTATCATTTCCATTTAATTTTTCGGAAATTGAAATAATTTCAGTTGGTAAAAGATTTTCATAAACAAAAATATTTTGATTATATTTAGATAAAAATTTTTTTAATAATTCCGTAGAGACAATAATTCCGTCAACACTTTTTAAAATTTGTGATAAATAAATTTTATAATTATTATAAAAAAAAGAGAAAGGATGATATTTCGGAAGTGCAAATAATAAATCATCTATTTCATAAAAAATAGTTTTATTATTCTGCCGGCAGAAATTTATTATTAAAGAAGAAATGAAATTTGGAATATTACGATTAAGAATTATTATATTTGATTTTTCGAATAACTTTAATGAAAAATATTTCGATAAATCTAAATAATCATAAAATTCAGTAAAACAATCAAATTTTTGTAAAAACCTAAATGGAGTTAATGCACGTAAAAATGATAATGCTGTATATTTTGGGTAAAATAATATATTTAAAATTTTCATTATCTATTAATTTTCCTAATTTCAAAAAGTAAAATATTTTTAAATTTTAATTGAGATATAAATAAATATTTTAAAATTCTTAAATTATATAACTTTGTATTTTGATTTTTAGAAATTTCGAAAAATTGAAATAACTTTTCAAAACTTAAAACACAATTTCAAAAAAAACATATATTTTAACATACTTTTTTAGATAACATTTTCACTATTAAAACATCTAAAAAATTTTTTAAAAAGAAGGGGATAATTTAATTATTTATATTTTGGATTGTTTTAGCAGATTATTAGTTCAGTTAATACTATAAAAGCAATTGCTTTATGTTAGATATTTTATCTATTTTTAACTTACTAATTCTCTAAACAATCATATGATTGACTTAGATTATTACTATTTTTTTTTCTGGATAACCCAATGAAATTAATTGTTCTTTTATTTCATTAAACCATTGAGAAGCAATAATAATATAATCAATATCTTCAATAAAAAACGGTTTTTTAATAATATGCCCAAAAAATATTTTATTATTCTTTAATTCATCATTATCAAATACATATTTGATTTTATTTCTTTGAGTTTTTGATAAAGTTAAATAAATTCTTTTAGATAATACACCTGTTCCAAATAATATTATTTTTTTAATTTTTTTATTTGAGATAATTTTTTTAATATTTATTTTTTGCTCTTTTTGTAAATCTGTTAAAATTTTCTTTTCTTTTTTATTTAGCAACTTAACAAAAATATGATTATTAATTTTTTTTTCTTTTAATAATGAATTATAAAGAACAATATATTCATCGACAGTATCTTCCATTTTTTTTGGGGGTTCAATTCTTTCTCTTATTTCATTAATTATTTTTGGATTATCAACTATTTTCAATAAAATTTTTCCAAGTTGTTTGTAATTACCATTTTCAAAAGCAAAACCATCAATATTATTTTTAGCATATTCTGGAATTCCATTACTATTTGAAAAAATAATTGGAGTTTTAAAATATTTTGCTTCAAGCAATGTTAAACCCGCTGTTTCAAAACAATAAGATGGAAAAATTAACACATCAATTTTTTTATAAACATCTTGAATCTCATTTATATTATAAGATTTTTCAAAAATAATCTCTAAATTACCATTTAATTTTTTCAATATTGTGGTTTTTAAAGTATCATTAATATTAGAACCATACAATATAATTTTTGATTTTTTATTTTTTATATATTGTAAAGCATTAATCAGTATTAAAAATCCTTTATGGATAGAATTACCACCAAAATATCCGAAAACAACTTTTTCTTTATCTAATGATTTTACTGGTATTTTACAACTCAAATTTATTCCTGAATAAATAACATTAATTTCTTTATTTATACCAAAATACTTATAAATCTCAGCCGTTGCTTTTGATACTGTTGTTAATATATCTATATCATAATTTAACATATTTTTAATATATTGATGATAAAAATAAAAATTAATATAATTTATTTCTGGAAAACATTCTGAACATTTTATCCCATTATAATTTTCTAAACAATAATCATTATTTGAATCAATAAAACCATTTCTTGGACATAAAAGCGTTGTATCATGAATTGAAAATATTATAGGAATATTAAATTTCTTTAAAATTTTTACTATTAAAAATGGTAAATCAAAAATTGTATGAATATGGACTAAATCTGGCTTTATTTGTTTTATAAATTTAACAAATTCATATTCAAATTTTTTATTATAAAATTTATAATAAAAATTTTCTGATTTAAAATAAAATATTGAAGGTCCTATTATTTGATATTCATTATAATTTTTCTTTTTTATAGAAAAATCTTTACTTTTATTTAATAGTTCTTTAAATAATATAATTTGTTTTGCTTTAAATTGCTTATTTAGACAATATAAAAAATCAATAATAAATCTTTCTGTTCCACCGCCAGTTTTAGAAAAAATATGTAATATTTTTTTTCCCATTCGAAATTTATCTTTTTTATTTTTTATTCTATATTTTTATATTTTTTCTTTTTAAATTTTTCTTTTATATTTTATAAGTTTTCTGATAATTTCGATTTATTTTCTGAAAGTTTTTCAAATTACTTTCGAAGAGACTCGTGCAAACTGAACATATTAAAGTATTGCGTATATTATTTATTTCAAAATTCCTTTTTAAAAATTATTTACAATCTATCTTTATTTCTCTTTACTTTCTTTCTCATAATATCTCTTGTAAACTTACTTTGATTAAAACAATTTTATTCTCTTCATATATTCTTTTTCTATGATTAACCAAACTTTTTCATTTTTAGATTTCTTACAGAAGCATTACATTTTACAATTAAATGAAAGTAATTATAATTTAGTATTACAACACTTATTAATGAATTTACCATTTTATTATTTCCTTATTTTTTAATATATTTGCTTGCCCAATTATAAATTTAACTACTCTATCAGAAAAATTTGTAGGTTTATAATCATCTGGTATTGACCATTCTTTTTTTATACTAAAAGTATTTCGAACTAATTCAATTGCATTTAGAACATTTTCAACATTCAAGCCAGTTTGAATTGCAGAACCAGTATCAAGTGCTTCTGGTCGTTCTGTGCTTTCTCGTATTACTATTGCTGGAAAATTTAATATTGCTGCTTCTTCAAATATTGTTCCACTATCTGATATTACACAATATGCATTTATCTGTAAATTATTATAATCAGAAAAATTAAATGGTTTAGATAATATTACCATTTCATTAAATTTACTATTTATTTTTTTTAGTCGTTTTTTTGTACGGGGATGCAATGTTATTACAATTGGATATTTATATTTTTCTGTTAATTTAATTATTAGATTATAGAATTGAAGTAAATTTTCTTTATTATCAACATTTTCTTCTCTATGACAACTTACAACAAAATATTTATTTTTCGAAATTTTTAATTTTTCTAAAATAGTTGAGTTTAATATTTTTTCTTTATTTACTTCTATTACTTCTGCCATTGGTGAACCTGAAACAAAAATTTTACCAGCTGGTAAACCTTCTTTAAGTAAATAATGTCTTGCATTTTCAGAATAACAAAAATTAACATCTGAGATATGATCAACAATACGGCGATTTAATTCTTCTGGCACTCGTTCATCAAAACATCTATTACCTGCTTCTAAATGAAAAACCGGGATATGGTATCTTTTAGCAATTATCGCTGATAAAGCGCTATTAGTATCGCCAAGCACTAAAAATGCATCTGGCTTTTCTTTTAATATTATCTTCTCTGTTTTTTCAATTATTTTACTTATTTGTTCGCCAAGTGTATTACTCTTAACTTCAAGAAAATAATCTGGTTTACGTAATTGTAAATCTTCAAAAAATATCTGATTTAATTCATAGTCATAATTTTGACCAGTATGAACAAAAATGTGATTACAATATTTATCAAGTTTTTTTATTGTTTCTGATAATCTTATAATTTCTGGTCTTGTGCCAACAACAGTCATAACTTTAATTTTGAACAATTGTTTTTTACCTCCTTATTTTTCTTTATATTAATATTTTCTTGTCATGTGCGAATGTTCGAACATTCGCACATTATATTTTATTTTCTCGACAATATCCTATACGCTATTTCTATTATCTCATTTACTTCTTTATTCTTTAATGAATAAATTACATTCTTCCACTCTGTTGCATAACTTACTAAATTCAAATCTTTCAAAACTTTTAAATGTTGTGATATATTCTGGCTCTCTTTATTTAATATTGAACTTAATTCGCCTACACTATATGACCTTTCTTTAAGTAATTTTAATATTCTATACCTTGTTCCATTCGATAAACATTTAAATAATCTAATAATTCTTAAATCAACTTCATCTATTTTCATAAACAATCCTCTTAAATTATTTTATGAAATATTGTATCAGGGTCATCTTTATTAAATGGTTCACTTATATATGCTGCTAATATCATCTCACCATCTCCTATATTAACAAAAGTATGTACTATCCCTGGTGGAACTTTTACCATACAATAATTATCTTCGCCAAATACTATCATATCTCTTTTCCCTGTTTTTATTTCATACAAATGTAATTCTGCATTGCCTTTTATTATTGTAAAATATTCTGTTTTGCGTGTATGATAATGATTCCCTTTTATTACGCCTTTTGCTTTTGCCTGACTTATATACACCAGTCCAAATTTATCTTGTTTTTCTACATATTGTGATTGTATTAATTCTATAAAATAACCTCGCTCATCTTCTTTTTTTTCAAGTTTTATTATCTGTACTCCTTCGATATTCTTCGACATATTCCTTCAATCCTTCCTTTAATTTTGTAAATTTTAAATTTGGTATTAATTTTCGTAACTTTATATTTGATATTGTTGCATTATTTATTGTTTCAGAAATTGTTTTATATGTAATCAGTGGCTTTTTCCCATATAATTTATATAATGCCTCTACTAATTTTTTTATACTTATTGTTTCATCAGAACAAATATTTAATAAACCGTAAAAATTCAATCGTAATATTTTATCAATAATAAAACATAAATCTTTTACATAAATATAATTCCGTTTTTGCTTTCCAAAATTATTTAATGTAATTGGTAAGTCATTAAAAATATTATAAACAAAAGTTGCTAATGCAGAATTATAATTTGGTCTTGCGCCTATTCCATATACATTTGTTAATCTTAATACTATTGGTACTATATTTTCATAATTTAAAACCATCTGTTCACAAACAAATTTTGTTAATGAATGATAATTTACTGGTTTTATTTTTGATTCTTCTGTATATACAATTCTTTTCTCTGAATATCCATATACCTGCGTCGTTGAAAAATACACAAATTTCACTTTTTTTTTTGTTTTTAATTTTGCTATTGCATTTAATAAATTATATGTGCTGCTTATATTAAAATTCATCTCTTCATTATTTCCTATTATCACTGCTGCTAAATGTATTATTACATCTTTATCTTTTATAAATTGTTCAATATCATATTGATGAAAAAAATTAAACTTATGTTCTTCAAAAGTATCAATTATATAACCGCTCTTTTCTAAATAATTAACTAAATGCTGCCCTATAAAACCAGTTGAACCTGTTATTCCAATTTTTATTTTCTTCATAAATTTATTTCCTTTATTCTATATTTTAATAATTGCTTAATCAACATTTACTTAATAAACAATATTCAGCCAACTCACTATAAATATTTAAAGTTTACAATCTCTTTATCTTATGTTCAGGTGCCAATTCCAAACATTTTAATTTATATATTTCTGCATTTTTATTATCGTTTTTTTTCTTATAAATTTTATATAAATTATAATATGCGCTTATATAAAAACTTTTGTAATCACTATCATATTTTTCTGTCAGCATTATAAAATATTTTTTTGCTAATTCTTCTTCACCTTTTTTTAAATATATTATTGCTTTATAATAATTCTTAAATATATTATTATCTAATAATTCACATAATTTAAACGCATAATCATATCTTTTTTTTAAATTAATATTTTTTATTATATTTGACTTAATATTTTGCATAAATATATTGTTTTCTTTTTTTTCATATATCTCTAAATAATTTTGTATTTCGTCTTTTTTAATTAAAGAATAATTGAGAATATCTT
>Ga0209409_1000318_pt1 | contig 50000 bp, 37 predicted proteins | sample AD_JPNMR1_MetaG_FD_184424 | JGI IMG/M metagenome (GOLD analysis project Ga0209409, IMG submission 184424) | Active sludge microbial communities of municipal wastewater-treating anaerobic digesters from Japan - AD_JPNMR1_MetaG (SPAdes) (version 2) | ecosystem: Engineered > Bioreactor > Anaerobic... | reverse complement strand
CAGGATGCCCGGGGGGGGTTATGCCCATCATTATCTTTTTATCCCCTTGCGCATAAAAGCCCGTGAAAGAGTTATAGTGGTTGTGCCCCACAAAGATTGCTTTCATATCCCCTATTTCCAAAGCCCTTTGTACTATCTTTGAGCGGGTGGTTGAGGGGCTTATGCCCACCCAACGACCTATCGAGGGGCCGCCCTGCCCGTAGGCTTCCTCATGTTCGAATAAGGGTATATGAGTGAACATCACCGAAGGGACAACGGCTCCGCCGTTTGCTTCTTTGAGGGCCAGGGCTTGCGCGGCGTACCAGTCGACCTGCTCGTCCAGAATGTATCTGTAAGGTAAATATGACGGCGGCACATAGGTGTACGAGCCGCTGTCGAGTATAAAAATGTTATAGGCATAGGATTTTTTGTCCTTACCGTATACGGGTATGGAGAAGTTGCCCGCGCGGTAGTCGGTTTCGTCCGCCTCGTAGGATAAGGCTTTGTAGTATTCGCCGTCCTCCAGCCCCGCCAGGCAGTATTTGTATGTGCTTGTGGCTTTGAGGTAGTCCTCTTTGGTTGTGCCGCCCTCGGTGTCGTGGTTGCCGAAGGTGTAGCTCCAATAGACCTGCTTTTCCTCGAAAATGTCGGCAATCAGGGTCATAGTATGGGCGCTTACCTTGTGCACCCTGTCGAGAAAGCTAAGGTTAAAGATGTTGTCCCCCGTAAGCACGACGAAATCGGGCTTTATCGCGTCCAGGACATCCCTTATATATGCTTCGATAAGGGGAGAAAGGGTGTATAGCATGTCGTCTCTGCTTTTGTAGCCTTCTTTGCCCGCCCATTCGTGGAAGTCGGCGAACTGGACGATGACGAACTCGCCGTTTTCGTTGAAATAAAGGGGCGGGTCGGGAATCGCGGGTTCTTCATTATTGTTGCATCCCGCGGCGCCGAAGGCGCACATAAAGCATAAAATTGCAGCGATCATTATTTTAAGGCGCTTTTTCATATTAAAAATTGTATAACAGGCTTGCCCATTTGGCAAGACGGAATTTTGCCGTTCTTCGGGTAGTTTAACCGCGCTTTGTGATTTGCGCCGATAATTAAAGCCCCGCCCGTGCCGCATACTAAAGGCGCGGGGAAGGATGAGAAGAAGATATCCTATCTTTAAGTATTGGTTTGACAGGATTGCCGCCCTTATGGCGATTATCCTTCTATTGCCCGTATTTTTCTTTGCCGCGGCACTGGTTGCCTCGGACGGGAAGGGGAATGTCATCTTCCGCCAGCTTCGGGTGGGGTATCGGGGAAAGTTTTTTTATGTTTATAAATTCCGCACGATGAAATCGATTAATGTGCGCTTTTCGGTCGAGCGGGCGGTTATCGAAGAAGATAACGACAATGTAACCCGATTCGGGGGGTTCCTCAGGCGTTACAAGCTGGATGAGCTGCCGCAGTTGTTTAATGTGCTAAAGGGGGATATGAGTTTCGTGGGCCCACGCCCCCTGCTGCCCGCGTATATCGGCGTTTACGAGCCGTGGGAGTACAGGAAATTCAGCGTCCGCCCCGGGCTTACGGGGCTGGCGCAGACAAGCGGAAACGGCTACCTTTCGGTATCCGAAAGAAGCTATTTCGATGTCTATTATACAGAAAAGTGTTCGTTAAGGCTGGATATCGCCATCCTTTTGGATACGGTTAAAGTAATCCTTAAAGGCGAGGCGGGAAGAAAGGTAAGAGTCGGCGATTATTATATTAATTATTTCCGTAACAAGTACGGGTATTCGGAGGAGTGCCGTTATTTCCGCGAGAACGCGAGGAATCAGCTGAACTATTATTCCTCGATATAGGGCATAAGGAGCTCGCGGAAGCGGGCGTAGCCCTGCTGTGTAAGGTGCAGCCCGTCGTAGGTGTATTGGGGCTTGAGGTCGCCGTTAGCGCCCGCGAATTCGGGGTTTACATCGATGTATTTTACATCGGGTATACCTTTCAGAAGCTCGTTTAGGGCAAGTATTTTGGGATTGCGCTTCAGTATTATCTTGTTGCTTACGGGAAGCACCGAGATGATGTGGATTTTTGCCCCCGGAGCGTCCTCTTTTATCGTGGTGACGATTTTTTGAATGTTTTGGGCGATTTCGGCGACGGGGAAGCCGTGAGCGAGGTCGTTTGTGCCTATCAGTATGAATACCTTTGAGGGCGAAAGGGCGTTGATGTGGGCCTTTGTCCTGGCGAGAAGCTCCGCCGAGGTGTCGCCGCCTATGCCCCTGTTATAAACGGGATAGCCCGCGAAGTATTCGCCGACGGCGAAGCCTTCGGTTATGCTGTCGCCCGCGAACACTATGCCGCCCGGCTTGGCGTAGGGGGTGAGGCTGTCTAAAAACTTCTCTCTGTTAAGGTCTTTGGTGATGTATCCGGCTTTGCTGAAAAAGTAGCGTTCGAGTGCTTTCATTTCTTTCTCCTTGCGGGCGTAGGCGTTTGTGTTTATTGAGTTTCTGTACACCACGAACCTCGTGAACAGGTATTCGGTGGTGAGGTTTATAAGCATTGTGAAGAAGAGGACGAGGTACTCGTTCCAGCCGATGTCGGTGAGCGCCTGCCCCCAAAGGGTTGACGCCGGGGTGAACACGGCATAGTAGCCCGCGACCATAAGCATGGCTATGGGCACATTCTTTGCCGATTTGAAGGTGAACCTGCGGTTTAGAGTGAAATTCCACAGCACCGACAAGACAAGCGCCGTAAGGTAAGACGGCCAGTACGGCAAGTCGCCGAGCTCGTTCATCAGCGTGAAGGTTACCGTCTGGATTATCCCCGCCGACGCCGAAAACAGCACAAACTTAAGCGTTTGTATTAGGTTTTGCTTCCTTGTGAGTTTTACCTGCGCCATAACGCCCCCGTTAGTTTGGTTTAATAGGCTTATTATATCAAATTTGCGCGGATTTTTATGCTTTTTTGTTTTGGGCAAGATTTTTTTGGGGAAGGCCGGATTGACTGCCTTGCGCGCATGGTATATAATCGAATAAATGAAGAAGCTTAAAACGATTCTGGCGGAATACATCACAGTCTTTCCGCTGGCAAAAAGCTTAATAATTCTTTTCCTTTCGTACGCCGTTTTCGCGGGGCTCGAGGCCTTTGCCTATTTTGTTATTTTTAAGTGGGACAGCTCGCTGCCGAGAGAAGCCCTTAAAATGTACTTTGCCGTTTCGTCCATCGCAATAGGGTATCTGGCCGCCGCGTGGTCGCCGCTTATAATAAACGAGATATTCCGCTACAGAAGGATTAAATACCTTCTGACCAACCCTCCCGTGAATTTCAAAAAGGTTATAAAAAAGTTTAATATTATCCTTCCGCAGTACGGAGAGTTCAGGATGGCGGGCTCAAAAGGCGATAAGGCGTCCATAACCTTTATGGTGCTGTGGATCTTTGTATCCGTGCTTATCCTCGCGTTTTTTGTGCTGCTGAGGCTTCCCGACCTGCCCGACGAGGTAGGGCTGCCCGCGCTTGCCCTGACCGCGGCTACCTGGGGCATCCCCCTTTGCATACTAATAAGGCTTGTGGGAAATTACCTTGTGAGAAGAAGGTTCTGGGAGTTTGTCAACCCCGAAGACCTCGAAAAATCTGATACAGCATTTATGCAGGCGACAGAGATAATCTGGGATAAAAAAACCATCTTCAGGCTGAGGGCGTTTGTTCTCTGCCAGATGGTTTTTGAAGTGTTTGTTTTATTGTATTTGTTCTATAAGATAGAGCCCGTCGGGCTTTATGTTGGCACGGGAGTTTCGGCCGGCGTATGCGTGTTTGTAAACATAATTTACGCAATTGTCGGCAACCGCTTCGCAAAAAACGAGGCGGACGATCCTTTTGTTTACCCTTCTAAAGAATAATACCGCTAAAGAACTATCTTTTTGGCGGCGAAGTAGAGGTCTGCAGGGGCCTTTTTCTTTATCTCGGATAGGGTGTTGCCTTTGGTTCCCGTTTGGTAAACGGCAGTTACGCCGTAGCGCTTAAGCGTTTCTTCGTCGGCAACGCAGGAGCCCACAAGAAGTATAAGTTTAGCGTTGGTTTCGGATACCCTGTTCGCTACGCCGCTTAGCACCTTGCCCATAAAGCTTTGGTTATCCGCCCTGCCCTCTCCCGTGATTACATAATCGGCGTCTTTTATGCGGGCGTCGAAGTTTATGAGGTCGAGAATTGTTTCGATGCCCCTTACCATTTTGGCGGATAAGAACGCCGCAGCTCCCGCTCCCGCGCCGCCCGCGGCGCCCCCGCCTTCAAGTTCAAGATAGCTTTTGCCCGTGGCTTCCTCTATGCGTTTGTTGAGGTCAAAAAGCCCTTTGTCGAGAAGCGGAAGCATCTCGGCCGTGGCGCCCTTTTGCGGGGCGAATATGTATGCCGCGCCCTCTTTGCCGCAAAGTCCGGTTGTGACATCGCAGAGGGCAAGAAATCTTGTTTTTGATATTCGGGTATCCAAACCGCGGAAATCGAGCCGCCATATTTCCGAAAGCGTGCCTCCCGTCGGGAGAAACTCGTTGCCGTCTTTATCGTAGGCTTTAAGCCCCAAGGCGACCGCCATACCTATGCCGCCGTCGTTGGTCGAGCTTCCGCCGAGGGCAAGGATGACTTCCCCCGCGCCCCTGTCGAGGGCTTCTTTTATCAGCTCGCCCACGCCGTAGGTGGTGGTGAGCATGGGGTTTTTGTTGTCCTTTACGATTGCCAGGCCTGCCGCCTCGGCCAGCTCGACAACGGCGCTGCCGCCGGGGGTTATGAGAAGGCGGGCCGTCACCTTCTTTTGGTACGGGCCGCGCACCCTTTTGGAAATCAGCTGCCCGCCGATTGCCTTGTAAATACAGTCTAAAGTGCCCTCTCCGCCGTCGGCGACGGGGGCTTCGTCGGTTTCTGTTTCGGGGTAGTTTTCCTTAAGAGCTTTGGCGATTAGCGAGGCGACCTCCGCCGCCGTAAGCGTGCCTTTGAAACTGTCGGGAGCGATGACTACTTTCATAAATTTCCCTCTTTTCGCGCAGGTAGTTTGGGCGGGCGGCGATACCGCTTTGCCCGCTTACATAAGTATAGCATAAATTCGGCATTTTGCGCCCGATTGAGGGCATCGCCTTTATTTCGGAGGCTATTTTGTTGACTGAAAAGCCTTTAATATGTTAATATTTAGTACAACTGTTAATTTTTAGCATCGGACAAAAAGGCATATTCGCAAGCAAAAAAGGATATTTTTATGAAAACTCAGAACATTTACCGCACTCACAACATCGGCGAAATCAACGACTCACTTCTGGACAGCAAACTCCGCCTCGCGGGCTGGGTGGAAAACATCCGCGACCACGGCGGCGTATCCTTCATAGACCTGCGCGACCACTACGGGGTTGTGCAGATTGTTATCCATAACCCCGAAACCGTGGATAAGCTTAGCCGCGAGCAGTGCATATCCGTCGAGGGTACGCTCAGGCTTCGCGACCCCGATACCGTAAACCCAAAAATCGCGACGGGCACCGTCGAGCTGGTGGCGAGCGAGGTAAATATATTGGGCGATATTCTTGAGCCCCTGCCCTTCGAGGTTCCCACCTCTACCGAGGTTAAAGAGGAGCTTCGGCTTAAATACAGATACCTTGACCTTCGCAATCCCGCCGTGCATAATAAAATACTTCTCCGCTCGCAGGTTGTCGCCGCCATGCGCGACCTTATGAGGGCGGAAGGCTTTGTCGAGATTACCACGCCCATCCTTACGGCTTCCTCTCCCGAGGGCGCGAGGGACTACCTTGTACCCAGCCGCAAGCATAAGGGCAAGTTCTACGCCCTGCCCCAGGCCCCGCAGATTTTCAAGCAGCTCCTGATGGTGTCGGGCTTCGACCGCTACTTCCAGATTGCCCCCTGCTTCCGCGACGAAGACGCGAGAGCCGACCGTTCGCCCGGCGAGTTTTATCAGCTGGACTTTGAGATGTCCTTCGCCACTCAAGAGGATGTCTTTGCGGTTGCCGAAAGGGTGCTTTATACGATATTTGAAAGGTTCGGCGGAGGGGCTGAGGTTACACCGGCTCCCTTCCCCCGCATAACATACAAAGAAGCCATGCTGCGCTACGGTTCGGATAAGCCCGACCTCAGAAACCCCCTTTACATTATCGACTTGTCCGACTTCTTCAACAAGTGCTCTTTCGCGCCCTTCAAAAACAAGACGGTGCGCGGCATAAGGGTGCCCGGCGGCGCTTCCTGCACAAAGAGCTTCCACGAGCAGATGCTGGCTTTCGCCATAGAGATAGGGATGCAAGGCCTTGGATACATTACCGTTCAGGAGGACGGAAGCTACAAGGGCCCCATCGACAAGTTTATACCCGCCGAGCTTAAAAAAGAGCTGGCAAGCCTTGCCGGGCTTAATGTCGGCGACCTGCTGTTCTTTATCGCGGACACCGAGGACAAGGCCAACTCCTACGCCGGGCAGATAAGGCAAAGGCTTGGCGAAAAGCTGGGGCTAATAGAGGAAAACGCCTTCCGCTTCTGCTTTATAACCGACTTCCCCATGTACGGCATAGACGAGGAAACGGGCAAGTGGGCGTTTACGCATAACCCCTTCTCGATGCCCCAGGGCGGCTACGAGGCGCTTACGACCAAAGACCCCTCGGAGATTCTTGCCTACCAATACGACATAGTTTGCAACGGCGTCGAGCTTTCGAGCGGAGCCGTGAGAAACCACGAGGTTGCCACGATGGTAAAGGCCTTCGAGATAGCCGGCTACGACGAGGATACCTTAAAGAGCAAATTCCCCTCGCTATATAACGCTTTCAAATACGGCGCGCCGCCTCACGCGGGCATGGCGCCCGGCGTAGACCGTATTCTTATGCTTCTCACCCGCGAGCAGAACATACGCGAGGTAATAGCCTTCCCGATGAACAAGAACGCCCAGGACCTCCTTATGGGCGCGCCGTCGGAGGTTACCGAGCAGCAACTGCGCGAGGTTCACATCAAGATACGCTAAAGGTGACAAATTATGATTACCAAACAGGAAGTGCTTTGGCTTGCCAAGCTCGCCAAACTTAAGGTAGAGGATAAAGACCTCGAGAGCCTTACAAAGGATATGGCCGAGATTGTCGACTTTGCCGCCAAAATCAACTCGGCTATCGCCGAGGGCGAGGTGTACAAAGGCGGCACGACAGTGCGCATGGAAGAGCTTCGCGACGACGAGGTTAAGGAGTGCTTCCCGCAGGAAGTTATACTTCAGAATGTGGGCGGCGGCGACAAGGGCTTCTTCCCCGTAAAGAGGAGGAAAGCCGATGGCAAGTAGGATTAAGACAATCGGCGGGATGCTCCGCCGCGGCGAAATAACAAGCCTCGAGCTTACAAAGAAATACCTTGAGGCAATAAAGGCGGTAGAGCCATCGGTGCACGCTTACGCTAAAGTTACCGAAGATATGGCGCTTAATCTTGCCATGGAAGCCGACGAGGCTTTCAAGAGGGGCGATGACCTCGGGCCTCTCGCGGGCATTCCGATGAGCCTTAAAGATAATATGACGGTAAAGGATGTCGAGACTACCTGCTGCTCTAAGATTTTATCGGGGTACAGGCCGACATACAATTCTTTTGTGTGGGAAAAGCTTTCTAAGGGCGGGGCGGTGCTTTTAGGTAAAGCCAATATGGATGATTTTGCCATGGGCTCGACCTGCGAAACCTCCTGCTACGGCCCCACTTACAATCCCTACAATAAAAACTATGTTTCGGGCGGAAGCTCGGGCGGCTCGGCGGCTTCGGTCGCGTCGAATACCGCCGTTTACTCCATAGGCTCGGATACGGGCGGCTCTATACGCCAGCCCGCAGCCTTCTGCGGCGTTGTCGGGCTTAAGCCGACTTACGGCGCCGTTTCCCGCTACGGGCTTCTGGCATACGCCTCGAGCCTGGACCAAATCGGGCCCATAGCTTCTTCGGTAGAAGACGCCGCCATCGTGTTTGACGCCATTAAAGGGCACGACGAAAAAGACCATACCTCGGCGAAAAACGCGCCCGCCGAGCCGATAGCTAGCAGCCTTGCCGCCGCTTCGGTAAAAGGAAAGCGCATAGGCATAGTTAAAAGCTTCTATGAGGATCTTAACGCCGAGATAAAGGAAGCCGTGTTTAAGGCGGTTAAGTTTTACGAAAGCGAAGGCGCCGAGATAGTCGAGGTCGATATGCCCCTCATCAAGTATGTGGTGCCCGTGTATTACATTCTTGCCTGCGCCGAGGCAAGCTCCAACCTGGGGCGCTACGACGGCATAAGGCTTGGGTACCGCGCCTCGCGCTACACCGATATAGACGATATGATTGTTACGACGAGAAGCGAGGGCTTCGGCAAGGAAGTACAGAAAAGGATACTTTTGGGTACCTATGTGCTTAGTTCGGGATACTTTGACGCGTATTACAAGAAAGCGCAGATTCTGAGAAACCGCATAATCGCTTCCTTCGGCGAGATATTCGCAAAGTGCGACGCCATAATTTCGCCCGTCGCGACGAGGACGGCTTTCCCGCTTGACTACGCCTCGGACAACCCCATCGAAACCTATCTTGCCGACATCTTTACGGTGCCCGCGAATATTGCGGGCCTGCCCGCCGTCAGCCTGCCATGCGGCAAGGACAGCAAGGGCCTGCCCATAGGCATGCAGCTTATCGGAAACAAGTTTGAGGAGGGCAAAATCCTGGGGCTTGCCCATAGCTTCGAGCAAAGCGGGCTTTCGGGGGTTACTCCTCTCGAAATGGGGGTAAGGCTATGAAGTACGAAATGGTTGTCGGACTTGAAACCCATGTGGAGCTTTCGACCAAGTCCAAGATATTCTGCTCCTGCCCCACCGACTTCGGCGGCGAGCCAAACACCCATTGCTGCCCCGTATGCACGGGCGAGCCGGGGACGCTGCCTATCCTCAACAAAAAGGTACTGGAGTACGCCATTAAGGCGGGGCTTGCCACGAATTGCGAGATAAGCCGCTCCACCCACATGGATCGCAAAAATTATGTATATCCCGACCTGCCCAAGGCGTACCAGATTTCGCAGTTTGACGAGCCCATCTGCAAAGAGGGCTATATAGAGCTTGACAGCGGCAGGCGCATAGGCATTCTGCGCATCCATATGGAAGAGGACGCCGGAAAGCTTGTGCATGAGGGCGGTTACACTTATGTAGATTATAACAGGGGCGGAGTGCCTCTCATAGAGATAGTCACAAAGCCCGATATCCGCAGCATAGACGAAGCAAGGGAATACCTAGAAAAGCTTCAGCTTATCCTCCGCCACATAGGCGTTTCGGACTGCAAGATGCAGGAAGGCTCGATGCGCTGCGATGTTAATATATCCATACGCCCCGTGGGGCAGACAACCTTCGGCACCCGCTGCGAGATAAAGAATATGAACTCGCTTTCCTTTATCGAAAAGGCGCTGGCTTACGAATTCGCGCGACAGGTAGATTTGGTGGAGAGCGGGCAGGCAGTCGAGCAGGAAACCCGCAGGTTTGACGAGGTGAGCGGCACTACCGAAAGTATGCGCGGCAAAGAGGACGCGCAGGATTACCGCTACTTCCGCGACCCCGACCTGCCGCAGATAGAGGTGAGCGAGGAAATAATAGAAAGGATTAAAGCAGGGCTGCCCGAACTGCCCCGGCAGAAGCAGGCGCGCTATACCACCGAACTCGGGCTTCCCGCGACAGAGTCGGCTTTGATTATAAAATACAAAAACATAGCCGATTATTTTGAAAAGGCCGTAGCCGCGGGCGCCTCACCCAAAAATGCCTGCAACCTTATAGTTACCCACATATTCCGCAACTTCGCCACCGAAGAAGAAAAGGAGAAGTTTGCCCTTCCGATTACCCCCGAGATGCTTGCAGAGCTTATAAAACTGCTGGACGGAGGCAAAATTACGGCAAACATCGCCCGTGACACGCTTACCAAGATGCTTGCTTCGGGCAAGCCTTGCACCGACTTCCTTACGGCGTCCGACCTGGCCTCGGTAGACCCCGCCGAGGTGGACAGGCTTTGCAAGGAAGCCATAGCCGCCAACCAAAAAGCGGTGGCCGACTTCCTCGCGGGCAAAGAGATTGCCCTTAAGGCGGTACTGGGGTATGTTATGAAGGCAAACCAGAGGCAAGGCCAACGCCGCCGAGGTTGAGGCAAAGTTGATATCCTTGATAAAAGGGTAAAAAGATTAAAATCGCCATAAACGCAAAAGGCTCTCTGTCCTGAGAGCCTTTATTTTTTAATCGAAACGAAAAGCCTGAAGGTGTCAGAAATTACACCTGTCGGGATGGCTGCCGAGGCGGCCGACATCGGAGATGGCGGTGACTTCGGACATTTCGGAAGGTGTTAACCCGAAATCGAAAACCGCGGCGTTTTCTATTATGCGCGAAGGGGTAACCGATTTGGGCAGAGGCACAAAGCCCATCTGAAGGCTCCAGCGCACGAGGACTTGCGCGGGGGTTTTGCCGTGGGCGGCGGCTATTCTTAGGAGTGTGGGGTTGTCGAAAACTCTGGCTTTGCAAAGCGGGCTCCACGCTTCCAGCACTATGCCCTTTTGCCTGCAGAAATCCACAGCTTCGGTCTGGACGCAGCCGGGGTGAAGCTCGATTTGGTTAACCATCGGGGCTATTTCGGCCTCTTTGAGGAGATCCTCCATGTGGTGGGGGAGAAAGTTGCTTACCCCTATCGCCTTTACCCGCCCTTCTTTGTAGAGGGTTTCGAGTACATGCCAGCTTTCGATCATCTCTTTGGGGTAGGTCTTTTTGTAGTCGTACGCCACGGGCCAATGTATGAGGTAGAGGTCGAGGTAGCCGGTCTTAAGCTTTTTGAGCGAAAGCTCGAAGGCTTTGAGGGCCCTGTCTTTGCCCTGATCGGTGTTCCAGAGCTTGCTGGTCAGAAAGACCTCTTCGCGGGGGACGCCGCTCTTTATTATGCCCTCGCCGACGCTTTCTTCGTTCTCGTAGACCGCCGCCGTGTCGATGTGGCGGTAACCCGCTTGTAAGGCGGTAATAACCCCGTTTACGCATATATCGCCGGGAGGCGTGCGCCAGGTGCCGTAACCTACGCAGGGCAGCTTTGCCCCGCTTGCCAGAATGTATCCGTCTGATAAGCTTTTCATAATTGAATGATACAATTTTATGCTATTATTGTCAATACTCCCTTATGTAAAACAGTTGACAAGGCGGCGGGAGTTGGTTTACAATATAGTTCCTGAACAACGGGGGTATAGCTCAGTTGGTAGAGCGCTTGAATGGCATTCAAGAGGCCAGCGGTTCGAACCCGCTTATCTCCACCAAATAAGAAGCACCGAAGAAGGTGCTTTTTTTGTTGCGTTTTTTCTTGAAATCCAATCATCTTATTGCATTTTGCTGCCGCCTCCGCTTGTTTATATTGAAACAAATCTCCGAGAGGAAAGCTTCGGTATTGCTTTTGCGGATAGTATATGTGTTAACCTTATGGTAACAAGATAATCGGAGGAAAAGTATGGCTAAAAAGAAAAAGGCGTATTTCGGGCCGGGGTATATCGTTTCGGTAGTGTTCGCGATAATCCCCTTTACCAATGTGCTGTTTGGGATAATCACGAGAATTACACGCGGGAAAATATTGGGCGCGCTTCTTAATTTCTTTATTGCCCCGCTGTTCTATATTATTGATCTTATAACCATAATTCTCAAAAAAGATCTGACGGTGCTCGCATAAAAATTTTATTAATAAAAGGGCGCATTTTAACCCGCTATCAGCACAAAAAAGGCTTGCCGGGCGGGTCCTTTTTTTGTTGTTTTATAGGGCAAAAGGCGGTTCGGGGAATATTGAGGCGGAATTTCCGGGGAAGCGTATTGTTTGAGGCGGTTGGTTTGTGTATAATGATGATACAGGTAAAGGGGTATAATTATGCCGGAAATTAAAAATTCAGTTAAGGGCAGCAGAGGCGGAGCCCTGAAAACGCCCGGGGTTAACCTCAGTTTGGCGAGAGCGGAACGGTGTTTTTGGAAGGTGACGAAAAATCGCCGCCTCTCTGTTGAATGCCGTCAAAAGGGAGTAAATTATGCTTGAAGTAAAAGATCTTGTGAGAGTATACAAACCCAAAAAGGGCGAGCCCGTAAGGGCGCTGGACGGCGTAAGCCTTAAGTTCCCCGACAAAGGTATGGTGTTTATCCTGGGTAAGTCGGGAAGCGGCAAATCCACCCTCCTTAATGTTATGGGCGGGCTGGATAAGTACGACGAGGGCGAGATTATCATTAAAGGCAAGTCGTCCAAGGACTTTTCGCAGGACGATTTTGACAGCTACCGTAACACCTATTTGGGGTTTATCTTTCAGGAATATAACATTCTGGATGAGTTTACGGTGGGCGTAAACATAGGGCTTGCGCTTCAGCTGCAAGGCAAAAAGGCGACCGAGGAGGATATTAACCGCATCCTCGCCGAGGTCGATATGGTGGGCTACGCCGACAGAAAGCCCAACGAGCTATCGGGCGGGCAGAAGCAAAGGGTGGCAATCGCCCGCGCCCTCGTTAAAAACCCGCAGATTATTATGGCCGACGAGCCCACGGGCGCGCTGGACAGCGCGACGGGCCTGCAAGTCTTTGATACCCTTAAAAAGCTCTCCAAAGACAAGCTGGTGCTTGTGGTCACCCACGACAGGGAGTTTGCCGAAATGTACGGCGACAGGGTAATCGAGCTTAAGGACGGCAAAGTTATAAGCGATATATCCAAGCACATAAGCGAACAGGCGCAGGGCGAAGGGCTGTCTATCACCAACAATTCGGTGATCCAGATTAAAAAGGGCTACCGCCTGACCCCCGGGGATCTGGAGATCATAAATAAATATGTTGCCGAGCGCGACGCCATAATCACTCTTGACGACAAGCTGAACGACACCGTGCGGAAGGCCGCCAGGCTGAACGAGGCGGGAAAACAGGAATACTTTACGGATACCGACAACTCGAAGATTGTTTCGACCGACCCCGAGCCGTTTAAGCTTATAAAATCGAGGCTTCCTTACAAACATTCGCTTAAGATAGGGGCGAGCAGCCTGAAGCACAAGCGCTTCCGTCTCGCCGTGACTATATTTTTGTCCTTTGTGGCGTTTGCCATGTTCGGGCTTGCCGATACCATTTCGGCATACGACAAGGCGAGCGTTCTCGCGAAGTCTATCGCCGATACGGGGATAAATTATCTTTCTTACAACGCCTCCAAAGCTTATTACGACGACCGTTACGAGCGCTATGTTTCTTTCGGCGTCCAGATGAAAGCGGAGGATGTGGAGGATCTGAAGAAGGCGACGGGGCTTGCTTTCCGTCCGGTTTATTACAACAGAATGAAAAGTTTTTACCTTAACATCAACATGCTTAGCCCCGCCCTATTACCCTCTTATTTGCAATATAACGCCATGGTGACAGGCTTTTGCGAATTTACAGAGGCTGAAGCGCGCGCGGCGGGCTTTGCAATAACGGGAAGGCTGCCCGAAGAGTTTGACGAAATCGCGATAACCGATCACATTTACAGTATGTTCAAGGCGGGAGGATACCAGAACCATATTGATTACTCCCGATATACCGGCGAACAAATTTCCACGAAGGAGGCTTTCTTAGAGATCGAGCCCGTTGTTTACCTTAACGGCACGGACTATAAGATTACAGGCATTGTGGATACCGGCTTTAACAAGGAGAGATATGCCGCCTTAGATGACAACACCCTTACCGACCTCGAGCGCTACGCTCTTACAGGCGAATATGAAGCATTGAAAAAGTACGGCTATCACGGCCTGGCCTTCGTTAAAGAGGGCTTTCTTGAGCAACTTATTGCCGCTGCGGAAGAAGAGTATGAGATAAGCCTTGATGTTGTGAACGGATATTGTATGCTTTTTACGGGAACCCACGAGAATCCCAAGTTCTATTCTTACTTCAACAGGGTTATAAACGCCGAAGGCCTTTCAAAAAAAGCAAGCATATTTTATCTGGACGAAAACGATACCACTCTAGACTCCGGCAGCGTGCTGCTGCCCTTAAGTTATGATGTCATTAACTTTTTGGACAGATATGAAGATAACATAGGGTCGCGGTTGCAACAAGCTCTGGCACATAAAGATTTCGAGCTGGTGAAAGAGGTGATAAAGGAAAATAAGGATACCATAAAGCCGCTTTTTGAGAGCCTGACCATAAATTATTCAATAGCTTATAACTACTACGAAAAGTCGCCGCAGATAAAAGGTTTTTTTGCGGACACCTCTCTAAACGACGAGGTATACACCCCCGGGGAGCTTCTTTGCCTGAGCGACGACTTATATGAGCCGTACGGGGATTTCAGGGGAAGGATATTCTCCCATGCCATAACCCCGATGCCGGAGAGTATGGAAGGAATAAGAAAGGCCGCAACCTTCAATTACCGCCAGCCAAAGGAAGGCATACTCTTCACTATGCAAAACGAGATTACCTCGGTGCTTTATGTAGTAAACAGCGGCCTGGAAACTTTCGCCCAGGTCTTCCTGTATGTGGGGTTGGGGCTTGCCTTCTTCGCCGCGGTGCTTCTTACAAATTATATCTCGACGAGCATTTCCTACAAGAAACGCGAGATAGGCATTCTGCGCGCGGTGGGCGCGAGAAGCAGCGATGTGTTCGGGATTTTCTTCAACGAAAGCCTGATTATCGCCCTGATAAACTTTATCCTCGCGAGCGTCGCCACGGGGGTTACCGTGTTTATTTTAAACACCGTTTTTAGAAGAGATTACAACTTGCTGATAACCTTCCTGCTGTTCGGCATAAGGCAGGTCGGGCTGATACTTGGCTCCAGCTTGCTTGTCGCCTTTATCGCCTCGTTTATACCCGTAATGAGGATAGCGAGAAAGAAGCCGATTGACGCTATCAATAACAGGTAGCATAGGAATATTCGAAAACAAAGAAAAGGCTGTACGAAAGTAGGCAGCCTTTTTTGTTTTGGGCGGGAGTGGCGGATTGGTTTGAAAATAAGCGCCATATATGATAAACTAAAAATATACTTTTATTGAGGGCCGAAATGGAAAAGATTTTGAACTTCAGGGACCTGGGCGGCATTGTGACCGAGGACGGGAGAAAAATCAAAAAGGGCTTGTTCTTCAGGTGCGCGATGCTTGAGGAAGCCTCCGAAAACGATATAGCCGAGCTAAAAAAGCTGGGCATAAAGCTTATATTTGACTACCGCAACCCCGAGGAAATACCCGAGGCGGGCGGATACCCCTATAACGAGATTGGCGCGAAGCGCCTCTCGTTTATTATGCTTCGCGGAAACGACAAACTGTTTAAGCTTCAGAATCAGCCAAACTATAAAAGAATCTTCGCGAAGGTTACCCTGGAAGATATAAAAAACACCTACCGCTCCTTACCCTTCGGCAATGAGGGCTACAAGAGAATGGTGCAGGCTTTGGCGGACGGAGAAGTGCCGTTTATACAGCATTGCTCGGCCGGCAAAGATCGCACGGGCGTGGGAAGCGCAATACTTTTAGGGATTCTGGGCGTAAGCTTTGACAACATTATGGAAGATTATCTTAAGAGCCTCAAGGTGGAAAAGGAAATCCGCGACAAGGCCGCCGAAAGAGTGCCCCGCATACTGTTTCGGTATTTCCAGAGGCGGTTCGGGCTGTTGTTCAGGGTCGAAAAAGAGCTTCTCGAGGCAGCCCTGGAAGAAATAATCGGGCGGTACGGAAGCCTTGAAAACTACGCTTCTGCCGAATTCGACCTGACCAGAGAAAAGATTAAGGAACTCAGGAACAGATACACAGAATAGCTTCATAATGTTTCATATCAGGTAAATTCAAGCGTAGGCGCCGACAGATTTTAGGTATAAAAATCTTACCGCTTTGCGGGCAAAAGGCCGTGAACCATAGTATTACTAGCCGAAAACCCGCGCGTTTTTGCATTCAGGGATAAACAAAAGCGGGATGAGGGGAGCAGGGTAAAATTAGAGCAAATATTCGTACAATAAAGGTAAAACGCGCCCCCCTGGGCGTTTTTGTTTGCAAAAGGGTGCCCGCCTGTGCTATCTTATAATCAGAAATATGAGGAAGGGAGCTACGATGGCAATTCCGTTTGCGGCATCCGCAACCGAATACAGCAAGAACATCTTAGCAAGTATACTATAGGCCGTGTATTGCGGCTTTTTTTGTTTTTCGGAGGGTTTATGGGAAAAGTAGCCGTTATTATGGGAAGCAAAAGCGATTGGCAGGCAATAAGGCCGTGCTATGACACGCTGGTTAAATTCGGCATTGATGCCGAGGTGTTCGTGATGTCCGCCCACAGGACGCCCGACAAGGCGGCGGAATTCGCAAAAAACGCCGAGGCCGAGGGCTATAAGGTTATTATCGCCGCGGCGGGCAAGGCTGCGCACCTCGCGGGAGTGCTCGCGGCGCATACCGTTCTGCCCGTTATCGGAATACCCGTAAAGAGCTCGACGATGGACGGGTTGGACAGCCTGCTGTCGGTGGTGCAAATGCCCTCGGGCATACCCGTGGCTACGGTTGCAATCAACGGTGCGGAAAACGCAGCGATCCTAGCGGCCCAGATGCTTGCCCTATCCAGCCCCGGGCTTTGCAAAAAACTTGCCGACTTCAAAAAAGAACTTGCCGAAAAGGTAGAAAAAGACAACGAAGCCCTTAAGAAAGAGCTTTTGTCGGAATAATCGGAGAGAATTATGGCTATTTCGTACAAGGACGCCGGAGTCGATGTCACCCGCGGATATAAAGCGGTGGACCTTATGAAGAAATATGTCAAATCCACCTTCGACAGCAATGTCGTGGGCGATTTGGGAAGCTTCGGGGGATTTTATTCCCTTGCAGGCTTTAACTACAAAAACCCCGTGCTGGTGTCTGGCACCGACGGCGTGGGCACAAAACTGAAGTACGCCTTTTCTACGGGAAAACTTGATACCGTGGGCATAGACTGTGTGGCCATGTGCGTAAACGACATAGCCTGCTCGGGAGCGAGGCCGCTGTTCTTCCTTGATTATATCGCCACGGGTAAGCTTGTGCCCGAGGCGGTTGCCGAAATAGTAAAGGGCGTTGCCGAGGGCTGCAGGCAGGCGGGCTGCGCTTTGATAGGCGGCGAAACCGCCGAAATGCCGGGCTTTTACCCCGAAAACGAATTTGACCTCGCGGGCTTTGCCGTGGGCATAGCCGACCGCGACAATCTTATAACGGGCGATACGGTACAGGCGGGCGACAAGCTTGTAGGGATTGCCTCCTCGGGCGCGCACTCCAACGGATATTCGCTTATAAGAAAGCTGTTTGGCCCCGAGGATAAGGGGCTTCTCGAAACATATTCGCCCGAACTGGGCAAGACCTTCGGAGAGGCCATTCTCGCGCCCACAAAGATATATGTAAAAACGGTGCTTGACCTTAAAGAAAAGCTTCCGCTTAAAGGTATAGCCCACATAACGGGCGGCGGGTTTATCGAGAATATCCCCCGCTTCCTGCCCGACGCCGAAAAGCTGGGCATAAGGGTGTACATAAACAGCTATCCCCTGCCGCCGCTGTTCGGGATTCTTTGCGAAAAGGCAGAGCTTACAAGGGAGCAGGCGTATAACACCTTTAATATGGGCATAGGCCTCGTGATAGCCGTCGCGCCCGAATACGCCGATACCCTTATAAAAGAGGCCGAGGCTTTGGGCGAGAAGGCCTACATCATAGGCGAGGTAACCGATAAGGCGGGAGTGGAGCTTAAGGAATGAAAAAGCGCCTTGCCGTGTTTGTGTCGGGCGGCGGCACAGACTTCCAATCTATAATAGACGGCGTAAGAAACGGCGAGATAAACGCCGAAATAGCCGTTTGCGTGGCTTCTAAGGACGGCATTTACGCCATCGAAAGGGCAAAGCAAAACGGCATAAGGTATGAAGTCTATAAAAAATCCGATTACGGCAGCGCTGAGGAGATGTTTGAGAAAATCTCGGGGCTTTTAGACAAGTTAAAGGTAGACCTTATAGTGCTCGCGGGGTATCTTACCATACTGCCCTCGGCTTTCGTAAGAAGATTTAAAGGGAAAATCATAAATATTCACCCTTCGCTGATACCCAAGTACTGCGGCGAGGGGTTCTACGGAATGAAAGTCCATGAGGCTGTCATTAAAGGCGGCGAAACCGAGTCGGGCGCTACCGTGCATTTCGTGGACGAGGGCGTGGACACGGGCGAGATAATAGCCCGCGCAAAGGTGCCCGTTATGCCGGGAGACACCCCCGAAACGCTCGCCAAAAGGGTACTGGAGGCCGAGCATAAACTGCTTCCGCGGGTTCTTAAGATGTTGTGCGACAAAAATAATTGAAATAAAGAGGGAAATATGAAAAAGAGAGCTTTGCTTAGCGTATCGGACAAAACGGGAATCGTGGAGTTCGCCAAAGAACTTGAAGCATTAGGCTACGAGATTGTCTCGACGGGCGGGACTTTCGCCGCGCTGCAAAAGGCGGGCGTTAATGTCGTAAATGTGTCGGACATCACCGGTTTTAAGGAGTGCCTCGACGGGCGGGTAAAGACGCTGCACCCCGTCGTGCACGCCGGTATTCTCGCTATGAGGGATAACCCCGGGCACATGGCGCAGATTGCCGAGCTTGGCATTGTGCCCATCGATATCGTGGCTATAAACCTTTATCCTTTCAAGCAGACAATATTAAAACCCGATGTGACGCTTGAGGAAGCGGTGGAAAACATAGACATAGGCGGGCCTACAATGCTAAGGGCCGCGGCAAAGAATTACCAGGATGTGTATGTAATCTGCGACGCCGCGGATTATCCCCTTGTAATATCCGAACTGAAGGCGGGCGCGCCCTCTAAAGATACAAAATTCCGCCTGATGTACAAGGTGTTCCAGCACACGGCGGTGTATGACACATTGATTTCCACATATTTAAGGCAAAAGCTGGGTCTGGACTTCCCCGATCAGATTACATTTGCTTTCGAGAAAAAGCAGGACCTCCGCTACGGCGAAAACCCCTTCCAGAGGGCGGCATTTTATGTAGAAACCCTCCCCGTCGAGGGCTGCCTGGCGAGCGCCCGGCAGCTTATGGGCAAGGAGCTGTCCTTTAACAACATAAACGACGCCAACGGCGCGCTCGAGCTCCTTAAGGAGTTTGATGAACCCGCCGTAATAGCCGTAAAGCACGCCAACCCCTGCGGAGCGGGCATCGCAGGCAACATATACGACGCCTACCTTGCGGCATATAACGCAGACCCCGTTTCGATTTTCGGCGGCATAGTGGCGGCAAACCGCACGGTGGACGGCAAAACCGCCACCGAGATGGCAAAGACCTTCCTCGAAATCGTGCTTGCGCCCGACTTTACCGAGGAAGCCGTGGCGATATTCGCCGAGAAGCGCAAAAATGTGCGCCTTCTTAAGATTGACAACATCCTGTTACCCATCAGAAAGGGCGAGGCCAACTCCAAGAGAGTGCTGGGAGGGCTGCTTTTGCAGGATTATGACACCGAGCTGTTTGGCCGGGAAGATTTTAAGGTTGTGACAAAGAAACAGCCCACCGAAGAAGAAATAAGGGCAATGGTATTCGGGTATAAGGTTGTAAAGCACACCAAATCCAACGCCATAGTTGTTTCCGACGCCTCTTCCACCCTGGGCATAGGCATGGGGCAGACCAGCCGCATACAGGCTACAAAGATTGCCCTCGCGCAGGCGGGCGAGCGCGCGAAGGGCGCGGTTTTAAGTTCGGACGCCTTCTTCCCCTTTGACGACTGCGTTGAGGAAGCCGCCAAGGCGGGAATCACCGCGATAATTCAGCCCGGCGGCTCGGTAAACGACCAGCTTTCGATAGACGCCTGCGACCGCCTCGGTATCGCAATGGTGTTCTGCGGCAAACGCCACTTCAAACATTAACGGGTATGGACAAGATGGATATTCTGGTTATAGGCGGAGGCGGACGCGAACACGCCATAGTGCACGCCCTTTCCAAAAGCCCGAGGGCGGGCAGGATATACTGCGCCCCCTCGAACGCGGGCATAAATATGATTGCCGAAGGGGTAGGGCTTGCCGTGAGCGACTTTGAGGGGATATGCGACTTTCTCGACACCCACCCCAACATAAAATTAACCGTCGTCGCCCCCGACAACCCTCTAGCCGACGGGCTTGTAAACGAGCTTGAGGCCCGCGGGCACAGGGCTTTCGGGCCGAGGGCGGAGGCCGCCATAATCGAGGCGAGCAAGAAATTCGCCAAAGAATTGATGAAGAATAACAACATCCCCACCGCGGCTTACGAGGCTTTTTCGGATTGCGGGCCGGCGGTAGAGTACCTGAAAAAAACCGCCTACCCCGTGGTTGTTAAGGCCGACGGGCTGGCGTACGGCAAGGGCGTTACCATTTGCTCCTCCTTCGCCGAGGCGAAAAAAGCCGCCGAGGAAATACTGCTCGACAATATATTCGGGAACAAAAACCCCTCGGTTGTAATCGAGGAATTCCTCGAGGGAAGGGAGGTATCCGTGCTTGCCTTCACCGACGGAAAGACGATAAAGGCCATGCCCCCTTCGCAGGACCACAAAAGAGCGTATGACGGCGACAGGGGGCCCAATACCGGCGGTATGGGAGCCTTTTCTCCCAGCCCCTACTACACCAAGGAAATGGGCGAGTGGGCTATGAAGCATATCTTTTTGCCCACCGTTCGCGCCATGTCGGAGATGGGCAGGAAGTTTAAGGGCGTTATCTACTTCGGGCTGATGATGTGCAAGGACGGCATTAAGGTTCTGGAGTACAATTCGCGCTTCGGCGACCCCGAGACGCAGGCCGTGCTTCCCCTGCTGAAAACCGACCTGCTCGACATCATGGAGGCCGTAATAGACGAGAGGCTTGACGAAATAGATATCGAGTGGTCGGGCGAAACGGCTGTTACCGTCGTTTACGCCTCGGGCGGCTACCCCGGCTCTTACGAAAAGGGCAAGGAAGTGGCAATCGGCGATGTCGGCGGCTGCTTTGTATACCACGCCGGCACCGCGATAAAGGACGGAAAGCTTGTGACAAGCGGCGGCAGGGTGCTTGCCGTGACAGCAAAAGGAAAAGATATCCCCGACGCCAGGGAGAAGGCGTACGCCGCCTTGAAAAACATCCGTATCGATGGCGGCTTTTACAGAACGGATATAGGGCTGAAGTGATGGAGATAAGAAGGATTTTCGTTGAAAAGAAGGCGGGCTTCGACATCCCCGCGAAAAGGATTCTCGGCGATATAAGGGAAGTTCTGAAAATTAACTGCGAGAACTTAAGGGTTTTCTTAAGGTACGACATCTCGGGCATAGAGGAGGCGGATTTTGAGTTTGCCGTAAACAATGTCTTTTGCGAGCCCCCCTGCGACACCGTATATTATGAGGAACTCCCCGAACTTGGCGGATATGGCGTTTTCGGGATAGAGTACCTCCCGGGCCAATACGACCAAAGGGCGGACAGCGCCGGGCAATGCGTAGAGCTACTCCTGAATAAAAACCGCCCCAAGGTAAAGACGGCTACCATATACGCCGTAAAAGGCGTGAGCGAAAGGGATATCCTTGCCATACAAAAATACCTCATTAACCCCACCGACAGCAGGCTTTGCGATATGAACAAACCCGCTTCTTTGGATATCGGGGCGTTCAAGGGGAAAGGCGCCGTCGAGGTTGAAGGGTTTATCGATTTGGATGAGGGCGGAATAAAGGGCTTCCATGCGGCGGGCGGCTTTGCCATGAGCCTTGCCGACCTTAAATTCGTTCAAGAATACTTCCGCGGCGAGGGACGAAACCCCACCGAAACCGAACTTAAGGTTATAGACACCTACTGGAGCGACCACTGCAGGCACACTACCTTCCTTACCGAGCTTACCGATATAGATTTGGGCAAAAACGATGAGGTGAAAGAAGGGTTTGCCCTGTACAAGAGGCTGTTTGAGGAGATTTATAAGGGCAGAAAGGATAAATATGTCTGCCTTATGGATATCGCCACCATCGGGGCGAAGGCCCTGAAGCGTGAGGGGTACCTCGCCGACCTTGACGAGAGCGAGGAGACAAACGCCTGCTCCATAAAGGTAAAGGCTATGGTGGACGGCAAGCCCGAGGATTGGCTTGTGATGTTCAAAAACGAAACGCACAACCACCCTACCGAGATTGAGCCTTTCGGCGGGGCGGCTACCTGTCTGGGCGGGGCAATAAGAGACCCCCTTTCGGGAAGGGTTTATGTGTACCAGGCTATGCGCATAACGGGCGCGGGGGATATATTCCAAGATATTAAAGATACCCTGGAAGGAAAGCTTCCGCAGAGGGTTATAACAAAGACGGCAGCTGCGGGGTTTTCGAGCTACGGAAACCAAATCGGGCTTGCCACGGGCATAGTTAACGAGGTTTACCACGACGGGTATGTGGCAAAAAGGCTGGAGACGGGTTTTGTCATAGGCGCGGCGCCCGCCGGAAATGTTATAAGGAGCAGGCCAGAAAGCGGCGATGTCGTAATACTTTTGGGCGGCGAAACGGGAAGGGACGGCTGCGGCGGGGCGACCGGGTCCTCGAAGGCGCACAGCAAGGAGAGCGTAAACGAGTGCGGCGCCGAGGTGCAAAAAGGAAACCCGCTTACCGAGCGCAAATTGCAAAGGTTCTTCCGAAACCCCGAGGCCACAAGGCTTATTAAGAAGTGCAACGACTTCGGCGCCGGCGGCGTGTCGGTGGCGATAGGCGAGCTTAGCGACGGGCTGGATATATACCTCGAGAGGATACCCAAAAAGTACGCGGGGCTGTCGGTTACCGAACTTGCCATCTCCGAATCGCAGGAGAGGATGGCGGTGGTTGTAGCCGAAAAGGACGCCGAAAAATTCCTGGCCCTCGCAAAAGAAGAAAACTTAGACGGCGCAATTGTCGCGACTGTGACGGATAAAGGAAGGCTCCGTATGTTCTACGAGGGCGGTGCCGTATGCGATATAAAGAGGAGCTTTCTTGACACAAACGGCGTAAAGCAGGTTTGCGCGGTAAAATGCAGGCCCTTCAGAAAAGAAGGCCTGTTTGAGGTTTACCCCGGCGAAGTAAAATCTGCCCTGGATAAGGGCGACCTTCAGCAAGCCGCCGAGGGCATTCTGAAGGACAAAAATGTGATGATACAGAGGGGCATGACCGAGATGTTCGACTCGACCATCGGGGCGGCGTCCGTGCTCATGCCCCTCGGAGGAATATATCAGCTTACCCCCGCAATAAATATGGCTGCCAAACTGCCCGTGATTTACGGCAAAACGGATACGGCAAGCATAGCGTCCTGGGGGTTTAACCCGCATATCACCGACGCCAACCCGTATATAGGCGGCGCGCTCGCCGTGATATGCTCGGTTTCTAAACTTGTGGCGGGAGGCGCCGACCCCGGGAAAATCCGCCTCACGCTTCAGGAGTTTTTCAAGCGCCCGAGCGGCAATCCCGAGCGTATCGGAGAGCCCTTTGCCGCGCTGTTGGGCGCGTTGTACGCTCAATACGGGCTTAAGATGCCCGCCATAGGCGGCAAGGACAGCATGAGCGGAAGCTTTGAGCGCCTCGATGTGCCCAACACATTAATCTCGTTTGCCGTGTCGGTGACCGACGCTAAAAATATAATTACCAATGTGTTTGAGGCGGGCGACAGGCTTTACATACTGCCGATATCCGTAAGCGACCTCGAATATACGAATAAGGTTTACAAGGCTTTGCATAACGCCGTATCGGGCGGCATCGTAAAGCGGGCAACCGTAGTTGAGGCGGGCGGGACTTTTGCCGCCGCCGTAAAGAGCTGCATAGGCAATAAGCTCGGGATAAAGTTTGTTAGCCTCGGCAAAGAGCATTTTGAGGCAAGGCTTGGGGATATCATAATTGCCGCCGAGGATATATCGGCTTTTGCGGGGCTGAAGATAGAGGAGCTTGGGGCAACCGACAACAGCGGGATAATCTCGGCTGAAGGCTTAAAGCTGGATATCGAAAAAGCGATATCGCTTCTTAGCGGGTTTTCTTCGGTATACCCCACCGAAAAGGAAGCCCCGGGCGAGGTTAAGACACTTTCGTTTGAAAATAAGTTCGCCGCTCCCAAAAACAAAGTAAAGATAGCAAGGCCCCGGGTGTTTATTCCCGTCTTCCCCGGCACAAACTGCGAATATGACACCGCCAGGAGGTTTGAGAAAGAAGGAGCGCTGCCCGAAATTCTTGTTATTAAAAACGGCAACTCCGCCGAGATAGCCGAAAGCGTAAACAGGATTGCCGAGGGTATAGCGAGAAGCCAGATTATAGCCTTCCCCGGAGGGTTTTCGGGCGGCGACGAGCCCGACGGAAGCGGCAAATTTATAGCCGCCACCTTCCGTAACCCCATTATCGCGGGCGCGGTGGAAGAACTTTTGTACAAGCGGGACGGGCTTATTCTCGGTATTTGCAACGGCTTCCAGGCGCTTATAAAATTGGGGCTTCTCCCTTACGGCAAAATAGCCGAGCAAAAAGAGGATTCGCCCACGCTTACCTTCAACCGCATTAACCGCCATGTTTCGACGATAGCCCGCATACGCATAGCGACCACAGCCTCCCCCTGGCTTTCGTCATTTAAGGCGGGCGATGTGTTTGCCGTTCCCGTTTCGCACGGCGAGGGAAGGTTTGTGGCAAACGGCGAGCATCTCGCCGGGATAATCGCGGGCGGGCAGATTGCCACGCAATATGTAGACCTTTGCGGCAACGCCACGATGGTTTCGCCCTATAACCCCAACGGCAGCCTTTACGCCGTCGAGGGGCTTATCTCGCCCGACGGAAGGGTGCTAGGCAAGATGGGGCACACCGAAAGGTACACCGAAGGGCTGTATAAGAACATAGACGAAAACTTCGATATGAATATTTTTGCCTGCGGAGTGGGCTATTACGATTAGTCAGGCTCCACATTTGCCCGATTTTATTGTATAATGATAAAAACCTCTTTTGGAGGAAGCCTTATGAAGCTTGCTACCATCGGCGGCGGCGGAGTCCGTTCTATGTTTTTGGCAAAAAGCCTTGCTTCCCGGGCAAAGGCTTTGGGCATCGACGAAATTGTTTTTATGGACAACGACTCCGCCAAGCTCGAACTGTACGGCGGTATGGCCGAGGTCGTGGCTAAGGAGCTGAACCCCGAGCTTAAATTTTCGCTTACTACCGATCCCGTCGAAGCGGTAAAGGGCGCCGACTATGTTATTACCACTATAAGGGCGGGCGGCGACCGCATGCGGGCAAAGGACGAAAGGATTGCCCTTGGCTTAGGCGTACTCGGGCAGGAGACCACGGGAGGGGTGGGTATTTCGTTTGCCATGCGCTCGGTGCCCTCACTTATCGCCTATTGCGAGCTAATTAAAAAACACGCCAAAGAAGGCGTTAAAGTTTTTAACTTCACCAACCCCGCGGGCGTGGTTTCGCAGGCGCTAAGGGACGCGGGATATAATTTTACCTTCGGCATTTGCGACGCCCCCAGCGGAATGATAAGGCAGTTTGCCGACCTCTACGGCGCCGGCCCCGACGATGTGGACGCCGAATGCTACGGGCTTAACCATCTTTCTTACTTTTCTTCGGTAAAGATAAAGGGGAAAGAAATGATAGAGGAACTTTTGGAGTCGGAGAATGCGCGCCAGGCTACCGACCTCAAATTTTTCGACAAAGGGCTACTGAAATTCTTAAAAGAGATACCCAACGAGTACCTTTACTATTATTACTACAGGGAAAGGGCTGTCGCGAATATCCTTGCCGCCGATAAGACAAGGGGCGAGATAATTGCCGAAATTAACGAGAATATGACCAAGGAACTTCTCTCGACAAAAGGCGGTTTTGAAGAAAAGCTTGCCGTGTTCGAGAAGTGGTACGGGCTTCGCGAGGCCATGTATATGGCTAACGAAACCGGCGTTTCCAGGGGGATAAAGGAATGGAAGTTTGACATCCACTCGCCCGACGAAGGAGGCTACGCCGGCGTCGCGCTTAAATACATAAGGCTGGAGCGCGGCGAAGCTAGCGGCAATATGGTGCTATGCGTTCCCAACAACGGCGCGTTGGACTTTTTGCAGGATACCGACATAATCGAGGCGACCTGCACGGTAACCAAAGATGGCGCCGTGCCGCATAAGTTCGGCGGTATTTCGGAGGACAAGAAGCAGCTTATATCCACGGTAAAGCTGTACGAGAGGCTTGCCTCGAAAGCCATTCTTACAAGGGACAAGGAAACCGCCGTAAAGGCGCTGATGGTGCACCCTCTTGTTAACTCCTATTCAATAGCTAAGGCGCTTGTCGACGAGTATGCCGAGCTTAACAAAGAATTTTGCGGGGATTGGAAATGACGGATAAACTTGTCGCGGGCGTGGGAAGGCTGAATGTGGACCTTATTTATGTGGGGTTTGAGCGCCTCCCGAACGAGGGGGAGGAGCTTTACTGCCGCGATTTTTTTATGGGCCTCGGAGGGGGGATACCCGGCTCGCTTGTGACTTTAAGCCGGCTGGGAATTAAGGTTAAGCTTGGCACATGGATGGGCACGGATTACCTGTCGGAGTTTGCCGCCGCCCGCCTCAAGGAAGAAGGTATAACCCCTGTAAACCTTTATGACGGAAGAGGCATACCCGTAAATGTAACCTCGGCTATGGTGACGCACGCCGACAGGACTTTTATCACCTACGGCGAGCCGTCTACCTTGGCGACCGAAAAAGAGCTTTACGAAACCTGCAAAGGCGCCGACTTTGTGCTGATGCAGCCCAACAATAAGGATATTTATAAACAGCTTAAGGACGAGGGGGCAACCCTCATTTTCGACCCGGGCTACGAGGAAGGCATGAGCTTTGAGGGCTATAAGGAATATCTCGCTATCGCCGACTGGTACCTTCCCAACCGAAAGGAAGTCTCGGTTATCGCGAAAACCGACGACCCCGCCGAAGCCGCAAAGGTGCTGTCGCAGTTTACGGGAAGCGCGATTGTCAAACTGGACAGCGGCGGCGCGTATTTGTACGAAAACGGCGAAGGCAAAGTTATACCTACCCTTCCCGCCGCCCGAAAGGACTCGACGGGGGCGGGCGACGCCTTCCTGGCCGGCTTCGTCTACGGGCTTTGCAAGGGAGCTTCCCCCGATGTAGCCATTATGTGCGGGAATATCGCGGGCTCCAACTGCGTTACCGCATACGGCTGCCTGACGGCAAAAATTACCGAAAAGGATATGCTGGAGCGGCTTAAATCTTTTTACGGCGTTACTTTGGGCTGAATTCGGGCTGAATTCAGCCTTTTTTATTGTTCTCTTTTTTTCTCTGTTAAATTTTGTTTCTATTAATTATTTCGGCGTTTTGACAAATACTAAACGGCGAAGGAGAAGATTATGAACAGAGAAACTGTGTTAAGAGAAGTACTGAAAGCCGCAAATACATCCATAGACAGCATAAAGGCCCTCGAGAGCGTTAACACCGACAAGCAATTTTCGGTCGCCCTGCTCGAGCAGGAAAAAAACTATAAGGAGTTGGAGCTGAAGGTTAAAGACATCATCGCCAACGAAAAGGTAGAGGTGGAGGACGAAGGGTTTTTGCCCAAGATAATGCTTTGGGGGCAAACGAAAATGAAGACCATAATAGACAACAGCCCCTCGAAGCTTGCCGAAATGCTCATTCAGGGCGCGAATATGGGCATGATAAGCCTCACCAAAATAGACAACGCCTTAGAGCCCGGCGTAGACCGCTCGCTTATAGAGGAGCTCCAGGGGGCATACAACAATACGATAAGCAGCATGAGGCAGTATCTGTAATAATCGCTGTCTGTCGTAAATATCACGCGGGAGGTCGACGCAATAGCGCTTCGGCCTTTATTATATGGTTAGCCTTCGAATGGCGAATTGCCCCCGCTTCGTTAGCAAAAGGCGGGCCGCTATGATATAATGAATAATATGGACAAATCGACAAAGAGATACGATATCATACTTTTTGACCTGGACGGCACGCTGACTAACCCTAAAGAAGGGATCACCAAATCGGTGGCGTACGCCCTTTCGCATTTTGGGATATATGTAAACGACCTGGACGAGCTTTGCAAGTTTATAGGCCCTTCGCTGGAGTTTTCCTTCAGGAAATACTACGGGCTGGAAGGGGCGGACAACGCCTTAGCCATACAAAAGTACCGCGAGATTTTCTCCCGCGAGGGTATATGGCAAAACGCCGAGTATCCCGGAATGAAAGAGCTTCTCGAAAAGCTGTACAAGGCGGGCAAGAGGCTTATTGTAGCCACCGCAAAGCCCACCGTCTACGCAGAAAAAATTATAGAGCACTTTGGCATGGCTAAGTTTTTCGAGAAGGTTGCGGGTAGCGAACTTAACGGGCAACGCTCTGAAAAAGACGAAGTTATCGCCCACGCGATGAAGGAATGCGGCATAGCCTCGCCCGAAGGATGCGTAATGGTGGGCGACCGCGAATACGACATTTGGGGTGCCAAAAACAACAATATGGATTCCGTAGGCGTGCTTTACGGGTTCGGGACGCGCGAAGAACTCGAAGCCGCGGGCGCGACTTACATCGCCAAAGACATAGACGAATTGGCTGAAATACTATCGGGAGAATAGTTTTTATTCTATGATCTCATAGAACAGGTCCCTCGCCAGATATTCGGCGAGGGATATTTCTTTTTTGCCGAGAAAATAAGCTACCGTCTTGGCGAGGGCGGCCTCGGGGCTCATCCTGTACGCGAAAATGCCGCCCGCCTTTTCCAAAGCTTCGGTGGTTACATATTTCCTTCCGTCCGTATACGGATAGCTTGCGAGCACGGCCGGGATGTTTCGCGCGGAGCATCTTTTTATAAACTCGGCGAGGCTTGCCTCTCCCTCCGCGCTGCCCGTGCCGCTGTGGTAAAGCTCTATAACCGCCGCCGCGGCAGCCGTTGTTTGCAAACCGTATATGCCGAAATCCGTATAGGGGGTAGGCTTGATATACAGTATTTTAGGCGGGGCTTGCGAAATAGGAAGGGGAAATCCCGCCTTTTCTTTTATCCTTTCGGGGGTTGGGTTTCGCGGCGAGGTATTGAGGGTAAATCTGCCTTCCCTTACCGTGCCGAAATGCAGGTTTGCCACGCTGTTGAAGTCGCCCGTGACAGGCGCCGCCTGGGTTACGCGGGAGGCGAGGTGGATTTTTGTTTCCTCGCCGGGATTACGGTAGCTGAAGTATACGCCGTTTAAGCCCTCGGTTGAAATAAAGTCTACCGCCGCCGAGAAGTTGGCGAGTGCGTTGGAGCCCTCCTCTTCGGGCGGCTTGTCCGCCGCGACAAAGACAACGGGAACGGGGGAATTGTGTAAAGCCATCGCGGCGAGGTTGGCGCAGTAGGCTAAAGTGTCGGTGCCGTATGTCATAACGATACCGTCGTATTTGTTGAAATCCGCCCCCGCCGCCGTGTTTATTATCTTTATGATGTCGCCCGCGGTGGCGTTTTCGCTTAATATATTAAGGGGGCGCAGGATGTCGAAGGAGATGCCTTCACTTTTCCCGACCCTGTTGTACAAATCCAAAAGAATCGAGCCTTCCTTTCTTACCGAAAGGGCCCCGCCTCGGGAACAGCTCCCTATCGTGCCGCCCGTGAGAATCAAAAGAATGTTTTTCATAATAACCTCTTTAGGTTTATCGCCCCATTAAGTATAGCATATTCTTGTTGTTTTTAGCGGGCTTTGCCCGTGTTATAAGCCCCCGCCTCTTGGGAAATACTAAGCTTGTTGGCTGAACTTTCTTTTTTAGTTGACACCCGTACCTATATAGTATATAATTTTATAGCTTATCGAAAGCTCAAGATGAAATTAATTGTCAGGAGATAGATTATTTATGGCGACTAAAAGACCTTATCAACCCAAGAAAAGACAAAGAAGCAAAGTTCACGGCTTCCGCGCCAGAATGGCCACCAAAGGCGGAAGAAGAGTTCTCGCGCGCAGGCGCGCAAAGGGCAGAGCTAAACTGACGGCGTAATGAATAAGGCGCTGCGGCTGACCAATAGCGCCAGCTTCAATTATATTTACAGGAACGGCACGGCGCTATCTTCCCCCATCCTAGTCCTATTTTATGTTAAAGCCGCAGGCCTCAAGTTCGGCGTAAGCGTAAGCAAAAAAGTCGGGGGAAGCGTGGCGCGCAACAAGGCAAAAAGGCGCATACGCGAAGCAATACGAAAAATTTTACCAAGGCTTGGCGGAAATTATAATTATGTGATATCCGCTCGCGAAGGCATAGCGGACGCAAGCTTCGACGACATCCTGGGCGCTTTGCTTTCGCTGTTCGAAAAAGCAGGACACCTGAAAGCATGAAACGAATATGTCGGGCGTTGATTTTGTTTTATAAGAAAGTTTTTTCGCCCATAATCGGTCGTGATTGCATTTATACCCCTACCTGCTCGATGTATACGCTGGATGCTATCAACAAATACGGCGTTTTGGTGGGCTCGGCTATGGGAGCGGCAAGAATTTTGCGCTGCAACCCCTTCGCCAAAGGCGGCTTTGACCCCGTAAAAGAAAATTTCAGAGGAAACGCAAAATGGACCTTATGATCCTCGCCACCGAACTTAACGGCATAGGCAAGCTTATCTATAACGGCCTCTACAAATGGGTGCTTTCGTGGGGGAACGACTACCAACTGATAGGCGCCTTCGGCATAACGGTTATCCTGTTTACGCTGTTTTTGAAACTTATTACCCTGCCCTTCGATGTTTGGCAGAAGGTGCTTTCCCGCAAAAATGCCCTTAAAATGGAGCAAATGAAGCCCGAGCTTGACAAAATTAACAAGCAGTGCGGGCAAAACCGCGAGCTCCTTATGGTAAAGCAGCGCGAGTTGTACAAAAAATATAAGTACAACGCCTTCAGCGCCTGCCTGCCCTCTCTAATCACGATTGTTATATTCTTTGTGGTATTTTCGGGCTTCAACAGCGCGGTAAGGCATTATAACTCGACGGTGTTCGATAACCTCTACGAGATATACCACGAGGCCTACGACGAGGCGGCCGAACTCAAGAAGGATGAGATTACCGACGAGGACGCTCTGGAAGCCTACGCGACGGGAGAAGCCGAAAAAGCCGTGGTAGAGGCGTACAAGCCCGAAAGGTTCTTGCTTACCAAAAACATCTTCATGCCCGACTCGTGGAAGAGCCCCATACCCGATATCTCGACTTACAGCGGCACCGGCATAGGCAAGCTTGGCATACCCAACGCCGACCGCGAAGATTACAATATGGTGATGTCGCCCATCATCAAAAAGTACAATGTTAACGAAAACGGAAAGAAGGTCTGGAACGGGTACCTTATTCTTCCCATAATTTCGCTGGCGCTGAGCGTTCTCTCCACAAAGCTCATTAAAGCCCCCGAAACGCCACAGATGGCAGGACAGACAGAGGAACAATTAAAGGCGCAGCAGGCCCAAGCAAAAATGATGTCTTACTTTGTGCCGCTTATGATGGGCGTACTTACGCTGTTCTACAGCACGGCGTTTGCCCTCTATATGGTGGTTAGCAGCTTGTTTACCACCCTGTTTAACCTTGGGTTCAATATTGTTTCCAAACGGATTGACACAAAGCGCAAGGATATGATCCTTTCGACAACGATAAAGAAATAGCCAATGCGGCAAAATAAAATCGCAATAATTCTATAAGGAAGTAAGCATAGAGATGAAAGACAAGACACCAATGGAATTCAAAGGCGCTACGGTAGACGAAGCAATCGCTCTGGGCCTGAAAGAGCTTGGGCTTACCGAAAGCCAGGTTGAAGTAGAAGTAAAAAGCTACGGCGGCATCTTCACAAAGGCCTGCGTGGCGATAACCCCCAAGGCCGAACCCGCGGCCGCCGAAACGGAAGAGCCCGAATTCGACGAAGACGCCAAGACCACCGCGGCTTCCGCCGATGTCGAGGCGGCCCGCGCCGAGTGCGAAGACTTCGTAAAAAATGTCATCCAAAGAATGGGCGTAAAGTGCGATGTCACCTCGGACACCCTTAACAACGAGGTTAACATTTACATCAACGGCGACGACGCCGGACAGGTGATCGGCTATCGCGGCGAGGTGCTGGACTCTATCCAATATTTTGCCCTCATTATAGCCAACAGGGGCGGCAGAGGTTTTATAAGAGCCCAGGTTGACGCCGGCAACTACCGCAAGAGGCGCAAAGACACTCTCGCCAACCTCGCGAGAAGGCTTGCACAAAAGACTGTAAAGAGCGGCCGCCGTACCGCGCTCGAGCCCATGAACCCCTTCGAGCGCAGGGTTATCCATACAACGCTCGCGGGCGACAAGGATGTTACAACCCAATCCGAAGGCGAGGGCAAGTACCGCCATGTCGTAATAATCCCCAACAACGAGCGCAACAATTCCTACGGCAAGTCCTCTGACTTCCGCCGCAACGGTCCCGCCAGAACCCGCAGCTTCGGATATAACAAGCGCAGATTTTAATATATGGATACCATTGTCGCCGAATCTACCGCTCCGGTAAGCGTCAGCGCGATTGGTATCGTAAGAATCTCGGGCGAGAACGCTCTGGAGATAGCCTCGCGGATTTTCTCCACCGCCGAGCTGGAAAACTTCATAAATGCCGAGCCCCGCAGGATGTACCTCGGAACGGTTACGGCGTCCAACCTGAAAGACAAGGCGTTTTGTATGTACTGCAAAGCGCCTAAATCATATACGGGCGAGGACATCGTGGAGTTCCATTGCCACGGCGGAAGGGTGATAATAAGAAGCATCATAAGGGCTTGCATCGAGCTCGGAGCGAGGCCGGCCCTGCCCGGGGAGTTTACGAAAAGAGCCTTCATAAACGGCAAGCTGACGCTGGATGCGGCCGAAGGAATAGCCGACCTGATTAGCGCCCGAAGCGAGGCAGAAGCCCTGCAGGCTTACAGGCTGATGAGCGGTGAGATCGCAAAGAAAATTTACGAAAACGCCGACCAGCTGAATATGGCGCTTGCCAACCTCGAGGCGGGGTTGGATTATCCCGAAGAAATACTTGAGGATACCAAAGCTGCGGCTTTGGATATCATTAATAAGGTTTTGGAAGAGCTTAAACAAGTTTACGATTCTTCCAAAAAGGGCTCTTTGGTGCGGGAAGGTGTTACCGTTGCGATTGCGGGGCTTCCAAACGCGGGCAAGTCCAGCCTGCTTAACGCCCTGCTTAAGGACGACCGCGCAATAGTTACCGACATCCCCGGGACGACAAGGGACACGCTGTACGAAACCCTCGAGTGGGAAGGCGTGAGGATAAACCTTGTGGACACCGCAGGGATTCGCGAAAGCGACGACCCGATTGAAAAAATAGGAGTCACGAGAGCAAAAACCGCAATCGAGGGCGCCGACCTTGTGGTTATACTTAAGGACGGCTCGGCCCCCGAAACCGAGGAGGAAAGAAATCTCGAAAAGCTATACAGGGGCAAAAAGGTAATAATCGCCCAAAGCAAATCGGACCGCGAAAAGCACCCCCGCAATGCCGACATTAAGATTTCCTCGAAGACGGGGCACAATATAGAAGGGCTTATAAAGCTCATACTTGATAAGACGGGCGCGGCCGAGCTTTCGGGCTCTGCCATACTGACCCGCGAAAGGCACATCTTTGCCGTTAAAGAGGCCATCGACGCCCTTTCTTCGGCGAAGGAGAACTTCGACATCGCTCCGCCCGACTGCACGGCGGTGGATATCCGGCACGCCTGCAGGGCGCTTGCCGCGATAACGGGGACCGATGTTTCGGAGGATGTATACGACAAGATATTCAGCGAATTTTGCGTAGGAAAATAATATGAAAGCATACGATGCCATCGTTGTGGGCGGAGGGCACGCAGGAGTCGAGGCCGCTCACGCCCTCGCTGCGATGGGACACAATACATTGATGATATCCTTGACCCTTGAGGCGATTGCCTTTCTTGCCTGCAACCCAAACATAGGGGGCACGGGCAAGGGGCATTTAGTCAAGGAAGTGGACGCTTTGGGCGGGCTTATGGGCATACTTGCCGACAAGGCGACCATCCAGGCAAGGATGTTGAACCTGGGCAACGGCCCCGCCGTTCACAGCCTGAGGGCTCAAGTGGACAAAGCGCTTTACCACAGGCTTGCCAAACAGGCTCTGGAGTCTACCCCCAACCTGACCGTTCTGGAAGGAGAGGTAACCGAGATTCTCTGCGAGGGCGGCGAGATAACAGGGGTAAAGACCGCTCTGGGCGAAACCTACCTTGCCAAGGCCGTCGTGCTTTGCACGGGGGTGTATCTGGACAGCAGAATAGTTATCGGCGAGTATTCGAGAGACAGCGGCCCGAGCGGTTTCCAGGCAAGTTTCAGGCTTTCCGAAAGCCTCGAAAAGCTGGGCATCCCCCTCATGAGATTTAAGACGGGCACTCCCCCGAGGCTGCTTGCTTCGTCTATAGATTATTCGAAAATGGCTCCCCAATACGGCGATAAAGGTATCCCGACTTTTAGTTTTATGTCGGATAACTTTAACCGTAACGACTTCCTTTGCTACCTCACTTACACTAACAAAACCACTCATGACATAATACTTTCCAACCTTCACCGTGCCCCTATTTTCAACGGGTTTATAGAAGGTGTGGGCCCCCGCTATTGCCCCTCAATCGAGGCAAAGGTGGTGAGGTTCAAAGACAAAGACCGCCATCAGGTGTTTATCGAACCCGAGGGCACGGATACCCATGAGGTGTACGCGCAGGGGCTTTCGACCTCGCTCCCTTACGATATACAGGACAAGATGGTCGCAAGCGTTGCCGGGCTTGAGGACGCAAAGATTATGCGTTACGGCTACGCCATAGAATACGACTGCGTAGACCCCACAGCCCTTTATCCCACGCTGGCGATTAAAACGGTAAAAGGGCTGTTCTCGGCTGGGCAGGCCAACGGCAGCAGCGGGTACGAGGAAGCCGCGGCGCAGGGGATTATGGCGGGCATAAACGCCGCCCTGTATCTGCAAGGCAGGGAAGGCTTTGTTTTAAGGCGCGACCAGGCGTATATAGGCGTTCTGATAGACGACCTTGTTACGAAAGGGGTGGACGAACCCTACCGAATGATGACATCGAGAGCCGAATACAGGCTGCAGCTAAGGCAGGACAACGCCGATATCCGCCTGACCGAAACAGGCAGGAGCCTGGGGCTTGTTAAGGAAGACCGTTACAAGAGGTATCTGGAGCATAAAAAAGAGATAGAAAGGATAGAGGGGCTTCTTTCGGTGTCGTTTTCGCCCGCCTCGGTAAAGGATTTATTTGAGGCAAAGGGCGAAACTCCCCCGAAAAGCGGGATATCTGCTAAGGATTTTCTTAAAAGAACCCGCCTTACCGCCGACGACCTTATGGCGGCATCGCCCGACTTCGCAGGCTGCGATTTGAGGGCCTTAAAATATGTCGAAACCGAACTTAAATACGAGGGTTACCTCGACAAACAAAGGCGGGAGATAAGGGAGGAAGCGCGGCTAGAGGAGCTTGTTATTCCCGATGGCTTCGATTACGACAAAGTCGAGGGACTTTTGAGCGAGGCAAGGGAAAAACTCAAAAAGATTCGCCCTTTAACCGTGGGACAGGCGTCGAGAATATACGGTGTGACCCCCGCAGATATCACGGTTTTAATAATCTGCCTCAAGAAGAAAAGCAAATAAGCCTTCTTACCCTCGGGGCAGTCAAAACCCATTTTTGTTGCAATCGGCTACATAACTGTGGTATAATTCCCATATAAATGGGAAAATCTGTAACATTTATGTTACAAAACCCCAAACAGACGGGATAAATCGGTAACAATATGTTACAAATCCCGATTTTTGTTGCCTTCCCGGCAACAAAAGGAAATTATGAAAGAAAAACTCGCTGTGTACCTGCCCGGAATAACCGAAATTCAGGCAGAAAAACTTAAAAGATATCTTGAGTTTTTGCTGGATTACAATACCCGCCTGAACCTTACGGCAATAACATCCTTCGACGAGGCGATAGTCAAGCACCTCGGCGACAGCCTTGCAGGAGCCGCCTTTATCCCGAAAGAGACAAAAAGGCTTCTGGATATAGGAAGCGGCGGGGGCTGCCCCGCAATACCGCTTAAGATTGCCCGACCCGATATTTCCCTTACGATGACGGACGGGATAGGCAAAAAAGCCGACTTCCTGAACGCCGCCGTAAAACATCTCGGGCTTGAAGAAGCAGAGGCCGTAAAGGAAAGAGCCGAAGAGATTGCCCGAACGGACAGGCGCGAAAGCTTCGATATCGTGACGGCGAGAGCGGTTGCGGCTCTGCCCATCCTTCTTGAGCTTGCCTCCCCCCTTATAAAAGTCGGCGGAAGGTTTTTGGCATACAAGGGCGACGGAGAGGATGAAATCGAGGCGGCAAAGGGGGCGGCAAAAGCCCTCAAGATGCAACTTATCGAAACTTACGGCTATACTTTAGAGGGCGGACACGCCCGAAAGCTACTGATATATAAAAAGACGGCGGCCACACCCGCGGAATACCCCCGCAGGTACTCGAGAATAATAAAACAGCCGCTGTAACAGGAGTGCGATATGGCGAAAAGAATAAGCAGAGGCCTAAAGACCCTTCTCGAAAACATCGAGGACGCTTCGCTGCCTTCGGCAACACCCGCCGAGATCATGGACGGCGAAAAAATATTCAATCTTGAGATAGATAAGGTCATCCCCGACCCCGAACAGCCCCGAAAACACTTCGGCGAGCGGGAGCAGGAGGAGCTTGAAAACAGCATCCGCGTTCACGGCATAATTCAGCCGCTCATCGTTACGCCTTCCGAAAGCGGATATATGATTGTAGCCGGCGAGCGCCGCTACCGCGCCGCACAGAAGCTCGGGCTTACTAGCGTACCTGCCATAGTTAAAAAGCTGGATGCCCGCAAACGCCGCGAGATAAGCCTTATAGAAAACCTGCAAAGAGAGGACCTGAACCCCATCGAAGAGGCGGAGGCCCTCAGCGAATACGCTGCCCTTTACAACCTCACGCAGGAAGAAGTCGCCCACCGGGTGGGCAAGGCAAGAAGCAGTGTGGCTAATACCATAAGGCTTCTCGGGCTGGACGAAGAAGTAAAGGAGCTTGTAAGGCAGAACAGGCTGTCGGCGGGGCACGCCCGCGCCATCCTACCCGTAGATAGCAAGGAAGCCCAGCGGGAGTTTGCCTACAAGGCCTGCGACGGGCAGATGTCGGTAAGAGAGCTTGAGCTGAAGGTAAAGTATTACTTAAACCCCGAGCTCGCGCCCAAGCGCCTGAAGCCCGACGAAAAGCTGCGCCTAACCCTCGAGATGAAAAACCTCGTGGACGACATGAAGAGGATTTTCTCGACAAAAGTAAAGATTGTGGGCAACGACAGCAAGGGCAGAATCTACATAGATTACTATACCAAAGACGACCTCCAGAGGATATACGAACTGATGGAGCAGCTTAAGAAGTAGCGCCGGGCAAGCGCGGTTTTTAGCCGCACGCAATTTGCGGCGCATCCTGGCGCACTGTCCCGGGTTGTTCCTGTTCGGCGGTTTTATGGTTGCCCGAATATTACACGAACTCAAATAACGAGGGCTTCCTGGATTTTGGAATCAGGGAGCAAAAAAACACTATATTACATAACCAAAACGGCTTTTCGGCCGTTTTTATAAAGAAAGAAGGATTGATTATGAAAGTAAGAACCAGATTTGCCCCCAGCCCCACGGGCTTTATGCATATAGGAAACCTGCGCACCGCCCTTTACGCCTACCTTTTCGCCAAAAAGCATGGCGGAGAGTTTTTGCTCCGCATAGAGGATACCGACAGGGAAAGGTATGTGGAGGGAGCCATAGGGCTCATCTACCGCACTCTGGAAACGGCGGGTATAATACCCGACGAAAGCCCGATGAATCCGGGCAACTGCGGCCCCTATGTGCAGAGCGAGAGAAAGGCAATTTACGCCGAGTACGCCCACAAGCTTGTCGAACTGGGAGGGGCGTATTACTGCTTCTGCGATAAGGAAAGGCTGGAAAGCCTTGCCGACGACAAGGGCGTGAGAAAGTACGACAAGCATTGCCTGCACCTTCCCAAAGAGGAAGTCGAAAGAAGGCTTAAGGCCGGCGAGCCCTATGTTATAAGGCAGAACATCCCCACCGAGGGCACTTCGGCTTACGATGATATGGTTTTCGGGCGGATTTCGGTAGACTGCGCCGATCTCGAGGACAACATCCTTCTTAAATCCGACGGTATGCCGACATATAACTTCGCAAATGTCGTGGACGACCACCTTATGGGCATAACCCATGTTATAAGGGGCACGGAGTATCTTAGCTCGACGCCCAAATACAATCTTATTTACCAAAGCTTCGGCTGGGAAATCCCCCAATATATGCACCTCCCGCCCATAATGAAGGACGCTCAGAGAAAGTTAAGCAAGCGCTACGGCGACGCAAACTTCGAGGACTTTATCGCAAAGGGCTACCTTCCCGAGGCAATCGTTAACTATATCGCCCTTCTCGGCTGGAGCCCCAAAAACAATGTGGAAAAAATGAGCCTTGCCGAGCTTATCGAAAACTTCTCGGTTGAGGGCTTAAGCAAATCGGCAAGCATCTTCGACGAGGAAAAAATGCGCTGGCTGAACGGCCAGTATATAAGGGAGCTTCCCTTTGAAAGGTTCTGCGCCTTGGCAAAGCCCTTCTACGAAAAATCGGCTGTCGCGGGCAAGTACGACTACGACAAATTCAGCGCCCTGCTGCAAAACCGCGTGGAAACACTCGGCGAGATACCCGAAAAGGTCGCCTTTCTCGCCGAATACTCGCCAGATTTTAGCCTTACTTTGTACGAAAACAAGAAAAACAAGACGAACGCCCAAACAGCAAAGCCCATATTAGAGGCCTCCGTTAAAATTATCGAAGGGCTGGATAGCTTCAACATCGATTCTTTGCACGAGTCGATAGGCTCCTACTGCGAGGCTAACGGCATAAAGAAGGGCGCCTTCCTGTGGTGCTTCCGCATAGCCCTCACCGCCCGCGAGGTAACCCCCGGCGGCGCTTTCGAGATGGCGGATATCCTAGGCAAAGACGAGTGCTTAAGCCGCCTGCGCTCCCAGCTAAAGAGGCTATAACATAAACTGATAATAAAATAAGGATTTTCGGGCTATACTACCATATATTGGGCGGGCGATTTGCCGCGCGCCTCAAAAATCATTTAAAATCAGTTGACAAAAATTCTTATACAGTATACTATATATAAGCATCGTCGCGGGGTGGAGCAGCTGGTAGCTCGTCGGGCTCATAACCCGAAGGTCATGTGGTTCAAATCCCATCCCCGCTACCATTTTAGGCGGCGTAGCTTAGTTGGTTAGAGCGGCCGGTTCATACCCGGCAGGTCGTAGGTTCGAGTCCCACCGCCGCTACCATTTTACGGCCCCATGGTCAAGTGGTCAAGACATCGCCCTTTCACGGCGGTAACAGGAGTTCGAATCTCCTTGGGGTCACCAATCGGGAGCATAGCTCAGCTGGGAGAGCGCATGCCTTACAAGCATGATGTCACAGGTTCGAGCCCTGTTGTTCCCACCATAGCGCAGCAAGCAGCTGCGCTTTTTTCGTTTTATTTGGTTTATCAACACAAAAAGAGCCTTCCGGGGGCAAGATGTGTATGACACGGTTTATATAGAAAACCCTCTCTGTTTTGATAATTCTTTCATTAAGCGCCGTCTCGAAAACTGTCAGATTTTATTGCTTTTCGCGAGAAACAGCACAAAAAACGCCGCTTTCGGCGGCGTTTGCTGTTAGTGTTTCATGTGAAACATTTTGTATTTATTTGTCGTTTTGAGCGGGTTGCCCGGCGGGTTGATCGGCTTCGGCGGCGGCGTTTTCGGCGGGGGTATCGTCTGCAGGCTCTCCGTCTATTTCGTCGTACTCGGCGTCTTCCTCGTGCGGGGTGAGAGCCATCGCGACTACTTTGGCGCCGTCTTTGAGCCTCATGAGCCTTACGCCCTGGGTGTTTCGCCCGATGTTGCTTATCGAGTTGGCCGCAATGCGTATCATTATGCCGTTGTCGGCTATTATAATGAGGTCGTGCTCTTCGTCTACAAGCTTAAGGTTTACGAGACGGCCCGTTTTTTCCGTAAAGGTGCCTGCTTTAATGCCCTTTCCGCCTCTTCCTTGCAGCCTGTAATCGTCGAGGTCGCTGCGCTTGCCGTAGCCGTTCTCGGTGACGGTTACGACCTTGCAGCCCTCTTTAATAACCGCCATGTCGACAACGGCGTCGCCCTCGTCAAGCTTGATGCTGCGGACGCCCTGGGAGCCTCTGCCGGTGGGGCGGACATCCTCTTCCTTAAAGCGTATGCACTTGCCGTCGGAGGACGCCATAAGGATTTCGTCTTCTCCCGTCGTTATGTCGGCGACTATCAGTTCGTCGTCTTCGGTTAATGTAATGGCAATCTTTCCGTTGGAGCGTATGTTTTCGAACTCTCTCAGGTCGCACTTCTTAATAAGGCCGTTGCGGGTTGCCATAATCATATAGCCCGTTTCGTAGCTCTTTATGGGCAGGAAGGCGGTTATCTTTTCGTCTTCGGTAAGGGGCAGAAGGTTGACGACCGCCCTGCCCTTGCCCGCTCTCGCGGCTTCGGGCACCTGGAAGGCCTTAAGGCAATAGACTTTTCCCTTGTTGGAGAAGAAGAGAAGGTCGTCGTGGGTATTGCACACGAACATATGCTGCACGAAGTCCTCATCCTTTGTCTTATGCGCGGTTATGCCCATGCCGCCTCTGTTCTGGGTCTTGTATTCGTCCACAGAAATGCGCTTTACATAGCCATGGTAGGTCATCGAAATTACCACATCCTTTTGCTCGATAAGGTCGGCTATGTCGATTTCGAAGATGTCGTAGGAAAGCTCGCTCCTTCTCTTGTCGGAGTAGCTGTTTCTTATGATGGCGAGCTCGTTTTTGATTATGGCGCGCACTCTTTCGGGCTTTTCGAGGATTTCCCTGTAATCGGCGATTTCGAGGGTGAGCGCGGCGAGCTCTTCGTTAATCTTTTCGACTTCGAGGCTCGTAAGGCGGGCAAGCCTGGTGTCAAGGATGGCGTTTGCCTGCTTTTCGCTTAACTCGAACCTCTCTATAAGGTTTTTCTGGGCGTCCGAACGCTCTTTGCTGTTTTTGATTATCTCTATAACCTCGTCGATGTTGGCAAGCGCGATTACAAGCCCTTTAAGGATGTGCTCTTTTTCGAGCGCCTTGGCGAGCAGGTAGCGCGTCCTTCTCTCGACTACGACAATCTGGTGGGCGATATAGCTTGAAAGCATTTCCTTGAGGTTTAGAACCTTTGGGACGCCGTCTACGAGGGCAAGGAAGATTATGCCGTTGGAGACCTGAAGGTTGGTTTGCTTATAAAGGGTGTTGAGTACAACCTGCGGCTGGGCGTCGCGCTTAAGCTCTATGACTATGCGCATGCCGAAGCGGTCGGACTCTTCGCGGATGTCGCTTATGCCTTCGAGGCGCTTGTCCTTTACCTGGTCGGCTATCTCTTTAACGAGGTTTGCTTTGTTTACCTGATAGGGTATTTCGGTGACGACAATGCGGTTTCTGCCGTTGTGCTCTTCTATCTCGCATTTGGAGCGAATGACGATGCTTCCTTTGCCCGTCATATACGCCTGCCTGATGCCCATCCTGCCGAGGATTATGCCGCCTGTGGGATAGTCGGGGCAGGGGATGTGCTCCATAAGCTCGTCTATGGTGATGTCGGGGTTGTCTATAAGCGCGATTGTTCCGTTTATGACCTCGGCGAGGTTATGCGGGGGTATGCTTGTCGCCATACCTACCGCTATGCCCTCGCTGCCGTTTACGAGAAGGTTGGGGTACTTGGCGGGAAGCACGGTGGGCTGCATTAGGGTGTCGTCGAAGTTGGGATAGTAGTCTACCGTGTCTTTGTCGAGGTCGCGAAGCAGTTCGCCCGCTATTTTGGAGAGCCTCGCCTCGGTGTACCTCTGGGCCGCGGGCGGGTCGCCGTCTACCGAGCCGAAGTTGCCGTGCCCGTCTATAAGGGTGGCGCGTATCGAGAAGTCCTGCCCCATTCTTACAAGAGCGTCGTAAACGGCGCTGTCGCCGTGGGGATGGTATTTACCAAGCACTTCACCGACGATTCTCGCGCATTTCTTATAGGGCTTATCGTGGGTATTGCCCAGCTCGTACATGGCGTAAAGTATGCGGCGCTGCACGGGTTTTAAGCCGTCGCGGACATCGGGAATGGCGCGGCTGACATTAACCGCCATTGCGTAGCTTATAAAGGATTTCGCCATTTCGTCCCGCACATCGACGGGCACGATTTTGGTTTTAGATAATGTTTCTTTTATCTTATTGATATCGATTTTGCTCTTTTCCATTTTAGATGTCCAACTCCTTTACAAGCTTTGCGTTTTCTTCTATGAAGGCGCGGCGAAGCTCGGGGTGCTCGCCCATCAGGAGGCTGAAGATTTCGTCCGCCTCCTCGGCGTCTTTAACCGTTACCCTTAGAAGGGTTCGGGTTTCGGGATCCATCGTTGTTTCGTAAAGCTGTACGGCGTTCATTTCGCCCAAGCCTTTGTAGCGCTGAAGCTCGTAGTTCGCGCCGTTAAGTGAGGCCTGGTACTCTTTGAGCTCCTCGTCGCTGTATAAATACCTTACTTCCTTGCCTCTTGTCGCCTTATATAGCGGGGGTTGGGCGATGTAAACATGCCCCTCTTCGACAAGCGGGCGCATGAATCGGAAGAAGAAGGTAAGAAGAAGTATCCTTATATGGCTGCCGTCCACATCGGCGTCGGTCATGCAGATTATGCGGTCGTAGCGCAGCTTGCTTATATCGAATTCGTCCTTAAAGCCGCAGCCGAACGCTTTTATCATGGCCTTTATTTCTTCGTTGTCGAGTATGCGGTGCATCCTTGCTTTCTCTACATTAAGAATCTTGCCTCTTAACGGCAGGATGGCCTGGAACTGGCGGTCGCGCCCCTGCTTTGCCGTGCCGCCTGCCGAATCGCCCTCTACGAGGTAGATTTCGCAGTTCATGGGGTCGGTATCGGTGCAGTCTGCCAGCTTACCGGGAAGGGTGGTAGATTCCATGACGCCCTTGCGGAAGGCTTCCCTTGCCTTACGGGCGGCTTCGCGCGCTCTCTGGGCGCTTACGGCCTTTGTGATGAGCTCTTTGGCCGCCTTGGGGTTTTCCTCGAGGTATTCGCTAAGTTTTTCGGTCACTACGCGGCTTACAAAGGCGCGCATTTCGCTGTTGCCCAGCTTGGTCTTGGTCTGGCCCTCGAATTGGGGTTCGGGCAGCTTGACGCTTATTACGGCGGTGAGGCCCTCGCGGACATCCTCGCCGCTTAATTTTTCGTTTTCTTTGAGGGTTTTGGACTTCTGGCCGTAATCGTTTATAACGCGCGTTAAAGCCGCTTTAAAGCCGTCCAAATGCGAACCGCCCTCCTCTGTGTTGATGTTGTTTGCAAAGGTATAAATGACCTCCTCGTAGCCCGTGTTGTATTGGAGGGCTATTTCGGCTATCATGTCGTTGCACATCTCCTCGAAATAGACGGTGGAGGGCAGGATTCTTTCTTTGCTCTTATTGAGGTGCTCGACAAAATGCATGATGCCGCCTTCGTAGCAGAAGGATTCGGCTCTCTCGTGCCCTTCGCGCTTGTCTTCGATGCTTATGCGCAGCCCTTTATTAAGGTAGGCAAGCTCGCGAAGGCGGAGGCGCATTCTGTCGTACTGAAATTCGGTGGTTTCGAAAATCCGGGGGTCGGGCAAGAACCTTATGCATGTGCCGGTATCGTCCGCCGCGCCGATTTCGGCAAGAGGGGCGTCGGGTATGCCTCTGTGGTAAACCTGGTGATACACCTTGCCGTTTTGCCTGACATGTATCTCCAGCATTTCGGAAAGGGCGTTAACGACCGAAAGGCCTACGCCGTGCAGGCCGCCGCTTATCTTGTAGCCGCCACCGCCGAACTTGCCGCCGGCGTGCAGCTTGGTAAGAACGACCTCGACTGCCGATTTGTTTTCTTTGGGGATTATACCCGTGGGTATGCCTCTGCCGTTGTCGGTGACGCTGCAGGAGCCGTCCTCGTGCAGGACGACCTCTATATGGGTGCAGTAACCGGCTACGGCTTCGTCTATGGAGTTGTCGACGATTTCGGTTACCAGATGGTGGAGCCCTTTGACATCCGTGCTACCGATGTACATGCCCGGCCTCTTGCGGACGGGCTCTAACCCTTCCAGAACCTGAATCGCCGACTGATTATATTCGTTTTGAACTTTCTCGGTCATACACCTCTCCTTGCGAAAAGTTTATTACGCTTATAATTATACCATAATTATATACTATTTGTATATATAAAATCTAATAATTTTTAAGCGTGCGCGTGCGCGCGCGTGTAATCCTCTTTTTCGGGCGCCGAAAGCGCCATTTTCAGGCCTTCTTTGCGCTTAATTTTTGGAATTTTGAATAAATACAGCCTTCGTCGCCCACGGGCGGGGTATTTTGTCTTGTTTTGTCCCCTTTGTTCTAAGCGGATATGCGCAAAAATATGATAATTGTGGATAACTCTGTGGATAAGTGCCGTTTTTGTTGACAACTCGGCGGCGTTTTTTGTTTTCGTTTGTCGAAAACCGCCGAAAACGCAGTCCGCGGTTACCCAAAACATAATAAAATTGACGCTTTGCGAGGGGTTATGTTTGTAGTGGTAAAAAAGCGTATGTTGATAATTATGGCGGCAGCCCTTGCTGTCGTGATTTCGGCGCTCGGGGTCTCCGCCGCGGCAACGGCGTTCTCTCCCGTTCCCGAGGTTGTCGTCGTACTGGACGCAGGCCACGGTGGAAAGGACGGCGGCACAAAAGGCGTCGAAAGCGGGGTGGACGAGGCCGAGATTAACCTTATTATAGTAAAGAAGGTAGAGAAGCTCCTTAAAGATAACGGCATAGGGGTCGTCCTAACCCGAAAAGACCATAACCTGCCTTTCGTCGAAACCATTACGCAAAAACAGCTCGAAATGCAGGCCCGCAAGAAGATTATAGAGGAAGCCAAGCCCAACCTTGTGGTTAGCATACATTGCAACAAGTTTCCCGATTCGTCAAGGAGAGGGGCGCAGGTGTTTTACCAGCCGATAAGCGAAAGGGGGAAGGCGCTTGCCGAATCGCTGCAAAGCAACCTCAATACCTTAAACACCGAATACGCGGGCAGGGCCTTTACAATTCTTAAGGGCGATTATTATATCCTGAATTGCAGCGAGTATCCCTCCGCCATCGTCGAGTGCGGGTTTTTGTCCAACAAGGAGGACGACGCCCTGCTGAATACGCCCGAGTATCAGGATAAGATCGCCTACCGCGTATTTTGCGGTATTATGGGGTATTTGGCAACAGCCGAGTAAAATATCGTCCTAAGGCTTTATGGCACCAAAAAAAGAAAATTTGCGCGCCCCGCGAGGCGCGTTCTTTGTTATTCATAATCGCCCGAGGGATCGGCAAGGTTTAGCATGGGGATGCTGGTTATAGACTTCATAAGGTTGGAGCGCACAAAGCTGAAGCAGTCCTTGTGATTTACGATTATATGGTCGTACAGCTTTATGCCCAGGCTTTCCAGAAGCTTAAACAGAAGCTTTGTGGCGTTTATGTCGTCGCCCGAGGGGTGCAGCTCGCCCGAGGGGTGATTGTGCCCAACGATTACGGCAACGCATTTTGCGCCCAGGATGGTATCGACTATAAGCCTTATGTTTATTTCGGTCTTTGTGGGATCTTCAACGGTAAAGGACTTGGTTCGGACTACCCTTTTCTTGCTGTCGAGGCAGATTACCAGAAACTCCTCGTGCCTTAAGTGCCCTATCCTTTCGAGAACATATTTCCCCGCTTCCTCGAAGTTTTTTAATACCTTGTTTTTATCTACGCCTTCGCTTCTGGCGCGGGCGAATATTCGGTAATAAAGCGAAAAATGAAAAGCCGCCTCTTTTGTCATCCCCTTGATACTTAGAAGATCCCTCTCGGTGGCGTTAAGCACGCCGTCCAAAGACCCGAAAGTTGAAAGAAGCTCCACGGCTATCGGCTTGGTGTCTTTTCTGGGAACATAGGGGTAGAGCATCAGCTCCAGAAGTTCGTGCGGCTCAAAATTATTTATACCTTCGCGACGGGCTCTTTCTTTAACCCGTTGCCTTCTGCCTTCGGCCATTTATCCCTCCTTAAGATAAAATGATTGTAACATAAATGGAAATAAAAGTGTATAATTAATCTGTCAATAACGGTTAAATCGGTCGATAATTATATTTGGCCTCGCCCGAAAGGAGGAAAATCCGGAAATATGAAAGCCGACATCATAAACGCCCAAAAAGCGCTTGCCGATCTTATAAAAATAAACAGCGTCGAGGAGCCTCCGCTGCCCGGTATGCCTTTCGGTAAGGGCTGCGCCGAGGCTTTGGGCTACGCCCTAAAGCTCCTTGAAAAATTCGGCTTTAAGACAAAAAACCTCGATAATTATTGCGGCTGGGGCGAAGTGGGCGAGGGCGAGCTTTTCGGGATTCTCGGGCACCTCGATGTAGTACCCGTGGGGCAGGGCTGGAACTTTCCGCCCTTCGGCGCCGAAATCTCGGACGGAAAGATGTACGGGCGCGGCACAATGGACGACAAAGGCCCCGTTGTTGCCTGCATATTCGCCGTGGCGCGGCTTTTACAGGAGGGCTTGAGGCCCAAAAAGAGAATACGGATAATTTTAGGCTGCGACGAGGAAAGCGGCTGGCTGTGCATGGAACGCTACGCAAAAACAGAGGAAATGCCCGTTATGGGCTTTTCTCCCGACTCCGACTTCCCCGTTATAAACTGCGAAAAGGGCATTGTATATCACAAAATATCTTTCCCTCTGCCCTCTGATATTTTAAGCCTTTCGGCAGGCACAAGGGCCAATGTCGTGCCCGACTATGCCGAGGCAAGCGTGCTATATGACGAAGATATTGAGAGGGTGGCCCGAAAGAGAGGCTGCCAGACCGAGGTAAAGGACGGCGTTTTATATATCTCCGCTTTCGGCAAATCCGCCCACGGCAGCGCCCCCGACAAAGGGGTTAACGCCCTGGTTATCCTCTGCGAGGCTCTGGGCGCCGCCTACGCCGATTTTAACGCGATTTTCAGGGCCTTTTCGGCTCATGACGGCTCGGGAATCGGGCTCAAGCTGTTTGATAAAAAAAGCGGCTCTTTAACGCTAAATCCGGGCACAGCCAAAATAGAGGGCGGCAGGGCGGTTTTCGAGCTGGATATCCGCTATCCCGTATCCTACAATATGGATTTGATTTACGAGATATTAAAGTCCAACCTCCCGCTTTGCGAGATAGAAAGGGGTAATTACCATCTGCCCTTGTATGTCGAGCCCGATTCTCCCCTTGTAAAGGCTCTGCTGGAGGCTTACGACGGCGTTATGGGCACAAAAAGCTCGCCTATATCTATAGGGGGAGGCACTTACGCAAGGTTTTTGCCTTACGGCGTGGCGTTCGGCGGGCAGTTCCCGGGTACCCCCTCTACGATACACCAAAGGGACGAGTATATCGACCTCAAAGAGTTTGAAAAGATGATAGAAATATATTATGAGGCTATAAAAAAGCTGTGTTTTTAGTGGCTTTTGCACTTTGTTTTGTGTTTCTCGTGAAACATCGCTTTTGTTTCACATTAAACATAAACTTATATTTATATGATAAATCGGCTATTTTTATGTGTTTTTAAGCGAAAATTAATACAATCTTACTGGTTTTTGCTAATTTGAAATATAATTTAATACCCCTAAAAAATTTTACCCCTGTTTCACGGGGTTTGTGAAACAAAAAATATGTTATATTCCCCTTTCGGGTTGGATATTTTGTTATTTTTAGTTTTATTATTATCGAAACGAAAAGAGCGCCGTTAGGCGCTCCTTTAATTTCTGTTATTAGCCTACCAGCCTTACGGGAAGGATGATGTATTTGAACTTTTCGCCTTCTAAGGGGGTTATAAGCGCGGGGGCGCTGCTGCCGTTGAAGTCTATTTTAATGAAGTCTTCTTTAATCCTGTTAAAGGCGTCGAAGAGGAAACGGCTGTTAAAGGCTATTTCGAGGTCTTTTCCTTCCTGTTTGCAGGGCACATTTTCGCGGAAATTGCCCACTTCTGAGGCGCTTTTTATGGTAATTATGCTGTTTGCTATAGAGAGGCGGGAGTAATTGTTTTTCATGTCGCGCGCTATAAGCGAAGCCCTGCCGAGGCCGCCTTCTATTTCGTTCTTGTTTACGGTTATGCTTGTCTGGTTGGCGACAGGAATTATCTTTTCGTATTGGATGAACTCGCCGTCCATAAGCCTTGCCGTAATGCGCGTGTGCCCGAGGTCGAACATTATATTGTTCTTCTGGATATTTACCTTAATGTTGTCGTCGCCTTCGCCCAAAACCTTGGCTATTTCGGAGAGGCTCTTGCCGGGAACGACTATCTTTATGTCGCCTTTTTGGTCCTCTACGCTGCACTTGGATACGGCAAGCCTGTAGCCGTCAAGGGCAACCGCGGTCATTATTGCGTCTTTTACCTCTATAAGGCAGCCCTTAAGAATGGGGCGGGCGTCCTCGGATGCTACGCAGAACACCGTCCTTTCCACAAGGTCTTTAAGGCTCCCTTCCTTAATAACGACATATTTTTCGTCGTCTACGGGGCTCATTTCGGGGTAGGTGTCCTCGTTAAGGCATTGGATTGTAGTTTCGTTGTCGCCGTAATGTATGTTGAGGTTTTCGCCCTGCCTTTCTATCGCTATGGTGTCTAAATCTGTGAGTTTTTTGACGAAATCGGTGAAAATCCGCCCCGAAACAACCAGTTCGCCTTCTAAAAGAATCTCGGCGTTTATCCTTTTTTCGATAAACAGCTCCATATCCGTGGCGGAAAGGGTAAGGGTAGTGCCCTCGGCGACAAGCCTGATGCCTTCAAGAATGGGAATTGTGGGCTTCTGCGATATAGCCTTGGATACTATGTTAAGCGCTTCGGATAAAGACAGCGGATTACATGTGAATTTCATAAAAACTCCTTTATTAACATTTTTTTTATTTGGATTAACAATAATAATAATCCCCGTGGATATGTGGATAAAGTTTCTAAGGGCCCGTTATAACGGCACAAAAGCGGAAAAAGGCTAAAATACCGCGAAGGTTTATGTGGAATAAGTGTAGATAAGTCGGGGTGATGATGTCTACATTTCCACAAATTACTGGGATAGCATTGCCCTTATGTCCTTTATCTTCCTGGCGACCTCCTTGTTTTCCTTCTGGGCGGTAAGCATTTTGTCACGCGAATGTATTATGGTGGTATGGTCCCTGCCGCCGAATATCTGGCCGATTGTAACAAGAGGTAAAGACAAAAGCTCTGTAATAAGATAGATGGCAATCATACGGGCTTCTACTATGTCTTTTGTCTTTTTCTTTCCTATTATTTCGCTCTTGCTTACATGAAAGTAGGAGCAAACAGCGTCTATTATGTCCGAGCTGTCCAGCCCGACCTTTTTTTGCTGGTTGTTTTTGAGGGCTTCCTTAGCGGTTTCGATGTCGGGATAGGGCTTATTTATAAGGTTGGCGTATAAAATAACCTTAGAAAGCGCGCCTTCGAGTTCCCTTATATTGCTGTCAAACTGCTCGGCAAGGTAATAGACGACATCGTCGTTGACGGCAAGCTTTTCCAAAAACATCTTTTTGCGGATAATGGCTATTCTCATCTCCAGATTGGGCGCGCCTATATCCGCCAAAAGCCCGCCTTCGAAGCGCGAGCGCAGCCTGTCTTCTAAAGTGCCTATTTCTTTGGGCGGGCGGTCGCTGGTTAATATGATCTGCTTTCCGCCCTGATAAAGCTCGTTAAAGATATGGAAAACTACTTCCTGAAGGCCTGTTTTTTTCTGCAAAAACTGCACATCGTCTATCATTAAGACATCTACATTGCGGTACTTTTCGCGGAAGGCCCTTAAGGTAAAGGCGTTTTTGTCGGCGGAAGTGTTATTGCTGAGCGCCTCGACATAATCGTTTGTGAGTTTCTCGGTAGGCACATAAAGCACTTTCAGGTGAGGAAGGTGCTCGAGAATATAATTGCCGATTGCGTGAAGAAGATGGGTTTTACCAAGCCCTACATCGCCGTATATAAAGAGGGGGTTGAAACTAAGATAGCCTTCGGCAGAGCCCGGGCTTTTGGCAACCGACTGCGCGGCATGAAAAGCAAGCTTGTTGGATTCG